>Ga0315282_10001785_pt1 | contig 40203 bp, 39 predicted proteins | sample YL17G07_20_MG_FD_203693 | JGI IMG/M metagenome (GOLD analysis project Ga0315282, IMG submission 203693) | Sediment microbial communities from Yellowstone Lake, YNP, Wyoming, USA - YL17G07_20 | ecosystem: Environmental > Aquatic > Freshwater > Lake > Sediment | place: USA: Wyoming | collected...
TCACCGCGGCCAGGGACAACTGCTTCATCAAATCTCCTACCCGCTGCGCGTCCATCGGTTTCCTGGGCATCGTCCTCCTCCTTTTCAGGCAATAGTCGATGCCCAGTATAACATAAACTTGACGTTATGTGAATGGTATTAGGCTGGAGTCCCCAGAAACCCCAACGCCGAGCCGTAGAGCGCGACGAGGAAGAAATCCGCCGCTGGATCAAGGAGGAATGGCCGCGGGTAAAAAAAACGCCGCGCGGCTGAAGGCCGCCTTGGTGTTCATCGACGAATCCGGCTTCCTCATGGCGCCCTATGTCCGACGCACCTGGGCGCCCAAAGGGGCGACCCCGTTTTTGTATCAACGCGGCCGTTCGCACCAGAAAGTGTCGGTGATTGCCGCCCTGTGTGTCCCGGCCGAGCGCAACACCGTCCGGTGCTATTTCCGTCTGCACCCGGACGCCAACATCGATACGGAGCGGGTGCTTTTGTTCTTGCAGCAACTTTCCCGGCAACTTAAGGGCAAGCCTTTCTTGGTGATCTGGGACCGGTGGCAACCCCACCGGGCGAAGAGGGTTCGGGAGTTCCTGTCCTGCCCTCCCGCCGTAGGCTTCATCTTTCTTCCGTCATATGCTCCCGAACTCAATCCCGTGGAGTACGCTTGGAACCACCTTAAAACCAACCCCATGGCCAACGATCCGCACCGAGAGGTGGAGACCCTGACGGATGCGGCGCGCCGGCATGCCCGATCGCTCCAGCGCAAAGAAAAGTTGTTGCGTTCCTTCCTCAACCACAGCCCGCTTCCTTTACGCCTTCGCTAGGACATTATTTATGCATGTATCAATAGTTCATGGTAGCCCACTCAGCCCAAGTCAGTCAATAAGAAATTGAGACCATGGGGCCGTGAGGGCCTGAGGCGGCACCCACCCCGCCTCAGCCAGAAAAAAGCCATCCTGTTTTAAACTCGGCGGCCGAACTTACTGCTGCCCCATGGCGGTTGTGAAATCCCCCTCCGGGTCCCGGTGCGGTTCGCCGTCCACCTCGATCACGACCTTCTTGAGTGTCCCGGTGAATCTGAATGGGCAGGCATAGATGTCGCTCACCGGCGTCAGGCAGTCCCGGCCGATTTCCATGCCTTCCGGTCCGTAGCTCACCGGAATGGTCCGCTTGATCGGTCCCTCGCCGACCTTCTTGCCGTTGATGAACAATCTGCCCAGGCCTTGATGCTCGCCGGACTTTTCGAACCCAAACCCGAGCGTCGAGGGGCCGGTGGGAACCTCGATCTCCGAGGTCACGGTATAGTGCTCGATCATCAGGAAGTTATGATCGTAGACCAGGCGTCCGTCCTTGACGCACAGGACGTAGCCGCCGAACCGGCCGCCGTGCGCGACCAGCACTCCCTCGGCCCCGCCCGCCGGGATATCGACCTCCGCGGTGATGGCATGGCTGCGGTTTCGGATCGGCGGGGTCCCGCGTCCGAAAACCGTGGCCGTATCCGGATAAAAAGTGAAAATCTTGCGGCCGCGCTGCCTGGGGGGCTTGTCGATATAAAACCGTTCGTTGGTCCGGTCGTCCAGCGGCAGCACCTGATGTTTTTCCGCTTCTTGCCACCAGAGATCGATCAATTCTTTTAACTTCTCCGGATGCCGTTCGGCCAGGTCGTGGCATTCCGAAAAATCCTCGTCAACGTGATACAGCTCCCATCGGTCCTTGTCGAAATCGCCGCCCGCGTCCCACTCATGGTAGGTCACGGCCTTCCAGCCGTCTTGCCAAAGGCCGCGATGGCCGAACATCTCGTAGTACTGGACTTTCTTGCGCGTCGGCGCGTTCGGGTCGTTCAAGGCATAGGCCAGGCTGACGCCCTCAATCGGTTTTTGCGGAATGCCGTTGAACTCGCCGGGCGGCTCGATCCCCACGATTTCATAAACCGTGGGCACGAGGTCGATGACATGATGGTATTGGGTCCTGAGGCCGTGCCGGCCCTTGATGCCCTTGGGCCAGTGCACGATCAAAGGATCGCGGATGCCGCCGCCGTGGGTGTTCTGCTTATAGCGCTTGAGCGGGCTGTTTCCGGCCTGGGCCCATCCGCGCGGATAATGATTGTAAGTCAGGGGACCGCCGATTTCGTCGATCATGGCCAGGTTCCCCTCCAGGGATTCCCTGACTTGGTTGAAGAAGCGCAGCTCGTTGACCGTCCCGTTCGGACCGCCCTCCCGACTGGCCCCGTTGTCCGAGATGAGCATGATCAGGGTATTGTCCATCTGCCTGATTTTTTCGAGAAAATCCAGGAAGCGTCCGATGTGATGGTCGGTGTGGTCGAGGAAGCCCGCGAAAACTTCCTGCATCCGCGCGAACAGCCTTTGTTCGTCCGCCGAGAGTTTGTCCCAGGGTTTGACGCGAGGATCGTTCGGAGCAAGCGCGGTGTCCGGCGGCACGACGCCCATCTTGATCTGGCGCGCCAGAACCTCCTCGCGGACCTTGTCCCAGCCCTGGTCGAATCGGCCCTTGTATTTTTGGATATATTCCTTTGGGGCGTGGTGAGGCGCGTGGCAGGCGCCGAAAGCGAGCCAGAGGAAAAAGGGCTTGTCCGCGTCGGACTGTTTCTGGTCCAGGATAAATTCCATAGACTTGTCCACAATGTCCTCGGACAGATGGTACCCGGGACGGTCCGGGGTCTCGATGCGATGATTGTCGTAAGCGAGTTCAGGACTCCACTGGTTTGTTTCCCCGCCGAGGAATCCATAGAAGCGTTCGAAGCCCATGCCCAGCGGCCACCGGTCGTATGGGCCGGCTGCGGTCAGCTCCTCATCGGGCGTGTTATGCCATTTCCCGGTGGCGAACGTGGCATAGCCATGATCCCTGAGCAGGTGAGCGACGGTCGCAGCGCTCTTGGGGATCCGGCCGTTATATCCCGGATAGCCGGTGGTCAGCCCGGTGATGATGCCCGTGCCGACCGAATGATGGTTCCGGCCGGTCAGCAGGCAGGCCCGCGTCGGCGAGCAAAGCGCCGTGGTGTGAAAATTATTGAAAAGAAGCCCGTTTCTTGCCAGCCGGTCTATGTTCGGCGTTTCGATCTCGGAGCCGTAGCATCTGAGTTGTGAAAAGCCGACGTCGTCCAGAATGATAAAGACCACGTTCGGACTTCCCTCGGCCGCCTTGACCGGTTCCGGCCACCAGGACTCGGACTCCTTGTAGGTCCGGCCGATGACTCCGCCGAAAGGAGTTTCCTTGTCAGCCATCATCCTTCCCCCTTTTTATCCGATGTTTATTCGGTCTGGATTTTATCGGAAACTATTCGTGCACCGCGCCCGGTTCCTTGGACACGAGTTAAGCATCAGGCGGCTGCCCGGGTCAAGTATGATTCTGAGACCGCTGCAAAACTTCGGCTGCCGGCCGAACTCTTTGTCGGGCTTCGGCTCGAAATCCTCGAAATATAATAATATTCATGCGGCCCCTCGACTTCGCTCGGGGTCGTGAGCCTGTCGAACGACTTCGATCCTCGCCCTCCTCGATTTCGTCTCGGCTTCCTATGTTTTGCAACGGTCTCACCACGGCCAGAGGGTTTATGAATCAGGCAGCGAGCATCAGCCGGGTTGGAAAGAGCAAAATCGCGGCTGATGCTGTATAATTGCGGATGATAGCCGGGCCGCGGGAGGCCGAGAGCCGGGGATGGGAAGCGTTCGGTTCACGGTTAGCAGTCTAGGGAGGGCATGATGAAGAGGGTCGGCAGGCTGCACGTATTGACGGATATGGTCTTGCAGTCGCGTTTCTCCCATGTCGATCTCACCCGGTTGGCTGTGGCCGGCGGAGCGGATACGATCCAGTTCCGCCAGAAGACCGGCTCGACCCGGGAGATGATCGAGACCGCGCGGGCCATGAAGCGCCTTTGCGCCGAGGCCGGCGTGGCCTTCATCGTCAACGACCGGATCGATGTGGCCCTGGCCGCGGAGGCCGACGGCGTCCACCTGGGCCAGGATGACTTCCCGATCCCCATGGCCAGGGAGCTGCTCGGGCCGGACAAGATCGTCGGCGGGTCGGCGGTCACCCTGGCTGAGGCCGAGAAATGCCTGGCGGAAGGGGCTGATTACGTGGGGTTCGGCCCGGTCTTCCCCACCACTTCCAAGGATGACGCCGGCCCGGCCACGGGGCTGGCCAGGCTGCGGGAGGTCGTTCTAAAGATTCCTTTGCCCATTGTGGGCATCGGCGGGATCGACTCGGCCAATGCCGCCCGTGTCCTGGCCGTCGGGGCGCACGGTCTGGCGGTGATCTCCTCGATCTGCTGCCAGGAGGACCCGACCCAGGCCACCCGCGATCTCCTCGCTGTCCTCAACGGAACGGTCGGATGAGTCATGATCGAGACCCTGTCCCGGATCGGTGAATTCGGCCTGATCGAGCGGATCGACAGGCTCTTGAAAAAGGAAGGCGTTCCCGGCTCGGGACTGACCCTGGGCTTGGGCGACGACTGCGCCGCGATCCGGCCTCGGCCCGGCGCCGATCTCCTGGTCACCTGCGACGCCTTTGTGGAAGGCCGGCACTACCTGCCGGAGCGCATCTCGAGCTTCGACCTCGGCCGTCGGGCCATGACGGCCAACATCAGCGACATCGGGGCCATGGGCGGCTGGCCCCTTTATGCCCTGGTCTCCCTGGGCTTGAAAGCGGAGACCCCGGTCGGGGACATCGAGGAACTCTACCGTGGCTTTTTGTTCGAACTGAACCCCTTGGGCGCGGCCGTGATCGGCGGCAACCTGACCAAGTCCGAGACCCCGTTCATCGACATCACGCTCATCGGCGAGGTCGAGCCGGCCGATATGGTCCGGCGTTCGACCGCCAAGGCCGGCGACGTCATTCTCGTGACCGGCTGGCCAGGCCAAGCCGCGGCCGGATTGGGCCTGGTCCTGGCGGCCCCGGCGGACGCCGATTTGGACAGCGAGCCGCTGGTCGGATATTATCGCACGCCCGGGCATCGAGTCCGGGAAGGCCGGGCCATCGGCCGGTCCCACCTGGCCACGGCCATGATCGATACCAGCGACGGGCTATTGGGCGATCTGGGTCATATCTGTCAGGACAGCCGGGTCGGGGCGGAACTGTTCATGGAAAAGCTGCCCGTCAGCGCCGAGCTCAGGTCGGCGGCTAAGCGACTGGGCAAAGACCCTTACGAGCTCCTGTTGGCCGACAGTGACGACTATGAGCTCATCGTCGCCTGCCGGCCCGAGCACGTCGAAGGAATTGAGCAGGTCGTGGCCGAAGTGGGACAGGCGCCAAGCGCGGTCATTGGTCGATTGACCGACGAATTGGGCATCAGGCTCAAGTGGCCTGACGGTCGGATAACGCAAACCGAGGCCGTCGGCTGGGATCATTTTAAAGCAAACAAGGTGAAATCATGACGGGTTCCGAACTGAAAACCAGGGCCGCGGAAGACTTGCGAAATATTCGCCAAAAGAAACCACTCATTCATAACATCACCAATTTCGTGGTCATGAACTTTACGGCCAACGTTCTACTGGCCATGGGGGCTTCTCCAGTCATGGCCCATGCCCGGGAAGAGGTGGAAGACATGGTTTCGCTGGCCGGGGCCCTGGTCCTGAATATCGGGACGCTGACGCCGGTTTGGGTCGAGGCGATGATGGCCGCCGGCCGCGCCGCCAACAAACTCAAGGTGCCGGTCATCCTGGACCCGGTGGGTTCAGGTGCCACCAGGCTCCGGACCGAATCGGCCCGGCGCATTCTGGGCGAGTTGTCCCTGGCCGTGGTTCGGGGCAACGCCTCGGAAATCCTGTCGCTGGCCGACGCCGGGTCCAAGACCAAGGGCGTGGACTCTATCCACGGGGTGGACGAAGCCGCCGAAACCGCGGCCGTCCTGGCCCGGGAGCTGGGGACGACCTTGGCCATCACCGGGCCGGTCGACCTGGTCACGGACGGCAGCCGCACGGTCCGGGTGGCGAACGGCCATCCGCTCTTGGGCATGGTCACCGGCACCGGCTGCGCGGCCACGGTGGTGATCGGCGCCTTCCTGGCCGTGGATGACGATCCCGTGGCGGCCGCGGCGGCCGGACTGGCTTTCTTCGGACTGGCGGGCGAGATGGCGGCCGAGCGGGCCAAAGCGCCGGGCGGCCAGACCGCCCTGCTGGACGCCCTTTACCTGCTTGACGAAGATCGGCTCAGAGCCGAAAGCCGGTTCAGCCCCGAGTCGATAATCTAGGGCCGCGCCCTGAAAGTTCCTTATGTGAGATCAGTGGTTCCGGTCACTTAGAGCGGAGCTAAGCCATTGTTAGATGAGTACAATAAAAGATGCGGGAAAAGGAGGCGGGCAGTGTTATTCAAAAAATGCACAGGATGCAAACGTGAATTTACAAAGGAAGAGTTAGAAGATATAAAGTTAAAACAAAAAGCACCAAAAGAAAAACTGCAGAAGAACGCCTGCCCAGACTGCCATAAGCCATTAAAAACATATGATGAAAGTAGATTTCAGAAAAAGTGGTATGGATATTTAAATGATGATAAAAGGATGATCGACCATTTGGTTCTGGTCGAATTTAAATATTACAGAGATAAAGACAAGAATGATTCTTTTGAAGTAAAAGTCCCTCTCTTAAATTTAGAATTTGAAACCAAAGACTTTTCCGAAGCGATGGATATTCCCGACGAAAATATTTCGATCTATCTAAAAGATAAATATGAAAAAACATACGATAATGAGCATAAATTTTTCACGCAAGCATTCATAAAGGAAACTATTTCTGAAAAGCAAAATGTTACGGCTTGGTTTACGCCTTGGTGGCTATAAAAAAGGAGGACGTTCAGAGGGAAGGAAATGGAATTTGTGGCACTGGACTTCGAGACGGCAAATATAGATATGTCCTCTATCTGCCAGCTTGGATTTGTACGCTTTAAGGATGGCTCGCTTCAGGAAGAATGGAAGACTTATGTTGATCCAGAGGACTTCTTTGATGAGATCAATGTTTCGATCCACGGAATTGATGAGGCCACAGTAAAAGGTGCTCCGAAGCTTCGGGATATCGTAGGTCGTATATACAGCTATTTGGATGGGCGCATTGCCGTGTGCCACACCCACTTTGACCGAGTAGCACTTCATGAAGCCTGTGCAAAGTATGAGCTGCGTGCGCCAGGATGCACATGGCTCGATTCATCGCGCGTGGCCCGAAGAACATGGGATCAATGTGCATACAGTGGTTACGGCCTTAAAAATGTGTGCGATATTATAGGGTATCAATTTGTACAACATGATGCTCTTGAGGATGCTAAGGCCGCAGCGCACATTCTTCTTGCTGCTATTGAAAAGACAGGAATGGACTTGCAGCAATGGCTGGAGCGCGTCGAACAACGTATTCATCCCTATAATATTTCACAAGACGGCAATCTAGAGGGTGCTTTTTACGGCGAAATACTGGTTTTCACTGGCACCCTTCAAATACCAAGACGAATGGCTGCCGACATGGCCGCAAAGATCGGGTGCACGGTTGTTAACGGGGTTAATAAGAAGACCACAATTCTTGTCGTAGGGGATCAAGACGTTAGGAAGCTTGCGGGCCATGAAAAAAGCTCAAAACACAGAAAAGCCGAGAAGCTAATAGCGGAAGGGTGCCCAATAAGAGTTCTTCAGGAGACCGACTTCAAAGAATTGGTACTATTAGCAGAAAGAAAATAAGGTCATCTAACCATCCAACAGTCGGAGCTTACCGAACGTCGGACACGGGCCGAGGAAACCCGGCCTTTTTGCTCAGCTTTTCCCGCAGCGCCTCCAACATCCCCGCTTTGGACAGGCTAGACCATCGTTGCATTAACAAAATCTTGAACATGGGCAGCGCCGGATAGGCCGGACGATCGTCCGCCGCGGCCAGTTTCTTGTGGTGCATTGTCAGCAGCTTCTCTGTGGGTGATTAATCCATCAGGCGCTCGATTTGACTTAAAAAACCATCGGCATCGACTCGGCTTTCCATAAAATGATCCATGAACCCCTCTTGTCCGTCGAAAAATAGTCGCTCATGACGCGCTACCCAATCAGGAATGACGCCATCATATCACAAAATATCAAATAGTTATATTATTTTTGCCCGCTTTTACCGGGCATTAGTCTTGACGAATTAAGAAGGTGGCGGCGAAAACCGGGGAAGATGTTGCTCTGAAAAGCGCTCTTTCCTTACCAAGGTTGAGGTTTTTTATTTTTTATCGGATCCACGTAGATGGCATCCACCGGGCATTCCAATTCGCAGTTGAAGCAGGTCATGCAATCCTGCCTATACCGAATTTCGGCCTTCCTCGTCTCTCGATTCAGGTAAATCACATCCATGGGGCAGACGAGGTCGCACTCTCCGCAACCGGTGCACAATTCAGGGCTGATGGATTCGATCACGATTCTTTCCTTTCGGTCACTTCAAATCACGCGGCTGGAATCGGTATTTTCCCCAGGGAAGTTCCTCGAAGCGATAACCGTCCTTTAAGTTTTTATTCAGGACGATCCATTTTAGCCATTTCTCGTCCGGTTCGGGAAAATCCTCCCTCATATGATCGGCCCTCGATTCCTGTCTTACGAGCGAAGACCTTAGAAACAGCTCCATGGTGGCGACCATGTTTTCCGTCTCTTTCAGTTGGATGAAATCGTGGATGTCTTGAACCTTGGCTTGAGGGAGGTCTTCTTCCTTAATGGCCGCCGCCTCCTGCAACGCCTTCTGAAGGCTTTCTTGATTCTTGATGATGGAAGTATCGCAGGCGAACATGCAGCGCTGAAGTCTGCGCGTGATTTCGATGAGCGGTTTTTCGCCGCCATCACCGTTGATTTTTCGATTGAAGAGCGCGTTCCTGAGATTCATGATCAGTTCGGAATCCGATCGTGCAGCGCCCGCCTGTTTCAAATATCTCGCCGCCGAGACGCCAGCCGTCGCCCCGGACCAGAAGCACCTGCCTGAAGACCAGCCGTTGAAAAGGCCCGGCCCCATGGACTGCGCCGTGCCCGCGGCAAACAATCCCTCAACGTTGCTCTGGCAATGGATGTCCGTCTGTATCCCGCCCCTCAAGGTTTGCAAGGCCGGGGCCCAGGGCACCTTTTCTCGGAGAACCCGGATGCCTTTTTCCCGCAACCGGATTAAATTTCGTGGCATCCAGCCTCCAAAATTGTTGATGAAAGCCTCTTCCATCTGCTCGGGGAGCTGACGAAAGTCAAAAAAGAATGGCGGACCGTTTCCTTTCTTGTGCTCCTGGGCCATAGCCTGCACGATGTAATTGATCTCGGCGGCGCTCCCCTCGGGTCGGTATCGGGGCATGAAGTCTTCGTCTTGGGCATTTAAAAATCGGGCACCGGCCTGAGCGGTCGGCCCTGTGCCTTCGAAGTTGTACGAAAGAGGCGCCGTGTTGACCACCATCTGCTCCATGTTGGTCAGATCGACGCCCGCGCGGTAAGCCATGGCAAAGCCGTCGCCGGTCGTGGCCTCCACGCAACAGTAATTGCCGCGAAAGCTGCAATCACTGGCCGCCACCACCACCGCCCTGGCCTCAAAAACAAAGAAGTCCCCGGTCCGACGGTGACAGCCGACCGCTCCATGCACGCGGCTGTCCTGGACGAGCAAATCGCTTATGAAAATCTTGTGGTAAAACCGAACCCCCGCTCCACGGGCAGCTTCACGCAAAGCAGCGGTTAGGGCCGTGCCTCCCATCATTTTTTTGTACGTGGGGCCGATGGTCATCTGCACCGGAACCAGCCCGCGTGAGTTCAGACGGATATATTCGCCCGACTGCGGATGTTTTCTGAAAACGATGCCCATGCCCTCTAGTTCTCTCAAGCGTGCAAAGGATTGTTCCAGGAAAGACTCGACCATGTCCTGGTTACAAAGCCCCTGCTGGCCGAGGAATATACACTTGGCCCACTCCTCGAGGTCATCGCCTGGAAACAGATAAATGGTCGCCCCGGCCGCGAGCCTCGACTGGCCGGTCATGGCCACTGACCCTTTGTCCACGATCGCGACCTCCCGAACCCCGTTCTGTTTGGCTTTGATCGCCGCGAACAACCCGCCGAACCCGCCGCCGATAATCAAAAGATCCGTGTGGACGATGTTTTCAGGATCATGAACGCTCATCAATGATTCCCTTTCGAAGACAGTCGAATGGCCAAGCCTTCATTTAAAACAATGCCCATAAGCCCACACCCAAAGCAATCGTGAGAATCATGGCGGAACCCAGCATAAAGTATCCAGCCCGGGGTTCTTTCTCGCCGATGAGCGTGGCGCCCGCGGCGACGCCGAGACTGAGAAGGCCGTACCACCCTACCGAGAGCAGCCATTTCCACCAGGTCATCTCAAGGCCCAGGTCTCTGGCCCATATCGGCGCGGCGGCGATCATCAAGGCATAGGTCAGGCCCATCAGAATCCAGAAAAGGGCTTTCAGGTAGGTGGAGTAGATAACCATCCCAAGCTCCTTTACAGAGCGCCATAACTTCGCATACCGGTGTTGCTCCTCGGCTCGTCACTCAAGCGTACTGAAACGTACGGCTCATTCCTCGCCTTCGCCCAAGCCTTGGTCTGCTTTGTTCTGACGCTCTGTATGCGCATCGTTTTATGACATTGTGTATTGCTACCAGGTTTTAGGAACGTCGAACCATTTTTCGGTCAAAAGCCAATCCGGGGGTTCGTGATAGGTGGCGTTTCTCCCCTGCGGGGGCGGCAAGAAGTCCTTGGCTTTGGGATATTTGAAAAATGTCTTCTGGGTCCATAGAAGCAAGCTGGAAACAATGCCCGTTGAATCTCGAGGGTTCAGGTATCGAGAGATGGCGTGAACCCAGTTGTTCTTGCGGCTGTATGGACAGACGGCCAGGCAAATCCGACATCCCCGGGCGTGGCTTTGCGCCACGCTTGCCCATATGTGAAAACAGAGGTCATCCTTGATGCACCAGCGCCGGTACCCGCGCACCACCTCATCGGGGCCCAGGTGGCTGATGGCTCCGCCCGGGCACTTTTCCGCGCAAATTTTGCACTTCCTGCAGAAATCCATGATCCCCAGATCAACCGGGCTGTCCACCTCCATGGGCACATTGGTCGTGACGCAACCCAGGCGCGCGTTCGGGCCGAGCTCCGGCGTGATCAGTAGTCCATGCCGGCCTTCCTCCCCCAAGCCGGCGTCGATGGCAATCGGAGGAAGGACCAGATCATAGGAGGTCGGCGGCACGTGGGCCCTGGCCGGGTAGCCCAGCTCGCGCAGAAAGCTCTCCAGTTTCCCACCGATGATTCTCTGCCGGGAATAGGCATCGTATGAGGTCCCGTAGTTCGGGTTGGCGTACATCTGGTCCCATTCATGGGGCGTGGCAAAGACGATGGCATACTGCCAATGGGCCGGGACCTGGTAATCTCCGGGGCCTAGGCCGCGCAAAAAGCCCTGGTAGCACCAATCAGGGTTGAGTTTGGTGATCCCGACCAAGGTGGCGCCAAAGGTGTGCGTGATCTTTTTCAGGAACACAGAAGCATGGGCAGGGCTTTTAAACGGAAGGGGCTTATCCCGATAGATCCCCCGGAAATCCCACACCTCCGGCGGGCCCTGCGGTTCCGGCGGGAAGACGCCTTCCCTGAATTCATTCCCGTTCCTGTCTTCAAAGGCGGCTGCTTGAGCATTGGACCACGCATCGGCCACGGCAAACTGGACCTTGAAGTTCTCCCAGTTGACCCGCTGTCGGCCTAAGAGCTCGAAGGACTTCAAGGTGTGCGCGTATTTCTGCTCGTGTTTCTTGAAATAGCCTTTGAGCGGCTCGGGCAACCTATCCAAGCCCATGGCGGGCAGCCACTTGGGTTCTCCGCCGCCCGGCGGAAAAATCAGATTCCTCAGAGTCGAAAGACGGCCGAAAAGGCTTTCCTCAAACCGCAAGCGCTCTGTTTCTTGCTCCACGCCATAGGTGGGGCGTTCCCTCCGAAAGGGCTTCCGATTGAAAAATTGTCCGGCGCCATGGGTGTACCTTTCCCAGCCGGTATAGCTTTCATAGCTTTTGCCGGCAAAATATCCGGCCACGGCCGCGCCGACAATCCCCAACACGGCCGCGAGCAGCCCGCCTGCCTTGAGTAGAGGCCGATAAGCGCCGTCATCGGCCCAGGCAACGTCACAGAGGCCCAAGACGACGAATCCCACCACCAGGACAATCACAAAGACCGATCCGAACCCTTTGGAGAGCGCGGCGAAGGAAAACCGTCCCGCGAGGTTTTCAGCTGCAGATGTTTCTGGCATCGGCCTGTACTTGGGCATGTGGCCGCCACCTCTGCGCTCAGGCGAGGCGACGTCGCCAGACAGCGTGCCGCCCCCGCTTGGAAAACAAATCAACGCTTCAATCGGATATACTCATACGCCTGGGTTGGGGTACTGCCGGCTTTCGGTTTGTAGAATGCGATCTTTGGACCCACGCCATAAGGCGTATTAGTCGCCCACAGGTGAATGTTGATGCGGCTCTCGCGGATCAATTTCGATATCTTCCGGTCCCAGTCGGCGATCTCGTCTTCGGTCAAAGACGCGCCGGCTTCCAGGATGGACTTGTGAATCTCCTTGGTCGTCACGTAGCAGAACGGCATGAACCCGACATAGAAGTTTAAAAGGTTGGCCGGGCCTTCCCGCAGGGCGTTATACCACGAGGTCGTGGAGACGAGCCCGCGCATTTTTTTTGCTCGAAACGCCTCTACCCATGTCCCGGATTCATACAATTCCACCTTGGTTTTGATCCCTACCTCCCTCAAGTTGGAGGCGATGGCCTCCGCCCAATATTGACCGCCGCTTGTGATGTTCAGGGTCGTCTCGAAACCATTGGCATATCCCGCCTCGGCCAAGAGGGCCTTGGCCGCCGCCGGGTCATAGGGGTCCGCTTTCACCGAGGAATCATACCCTAGCGTAATCGGGGACAGGACCTCCCCATAGGGCTCGGAAGCGCCGAAGAGAATTTTTTCCGTGATATTCTTGCGATCGACGGCCAGACTGGCCGCCTTGCGGACCCGGATATCATGAAAAGGGCTGGGTTCTTGGGGCTTGAGCAGATCGGCAAAGGCCAAAACCGTGCCTGAAACAAAGGGAGAATAGACGATTTTCAGTTTGGGATCCGCCTTGATCTGCGGGACATGTGGTCCGATCAAGGCGATAATATCCGCTTCCCCGGACTGGAGCATGGCCAACCGGGTGGCATGTTCAGGCACATAGACGAATTTTAGTGTCTTGTATTCAGGCGAATGACGGTAATGGTTCGGCACGGCCTCGAGCAGGAACCATTGATCCTGGCGATAATCAACCCATCGAAACGGCCCGGCGCCGATCGGTTTGTCGGCGAAGCCCTTATCCCCCACCTTTTCGCGATAGGCCTTGGGCATGACGCCACCGCCAAAACCAAATTGACCCCAAAATCCCATGTATGACCCATCCAGAAAGACGCGGACATGATAAGGCGCCTTCACCTCAACCGATTTGATCTTGCGCTTATAAATCGGGTTGAAGACCCACTTCAAGTCGCTGCGGAGATACGTTTCGAAGGAGAATTTCACGTCCTCGGCCGTCACGCGGCTTCCGTCATGGAACTTCACGTCGTCTCGGAGAAAGAAATCGACGTACTCCCAGCCCGGCGCCACCTTCCAGGATTTGGCGATGGCAGGAATATCGCGCTTGTCCCAATCCTCGATGGTCAGTCCGTCGAAAACGGTGTGAGAAACGCTGGGACCGCTGCCGCCGGCAAAGGTGGCCGGATCGCCGCCCACGCGGTTAAACGCGGAGTCGCTGACGGCGTAAATGACGCTCCCGGTCTGGGCTGCCAGTCCCTCCGCAGGCATGAGGGCAAATAAAATCAGGATCCATATCATAAGGCACCAACAAGGCATGCAAAACCAAAAACGCCCGGTCGCTTTCATGATCCATCTCCTTCTGTTCATGTCGGCCGCTCCTCAGAAATGAACGCAGATGCCCTGAACCTTGAAATTGTCGCTTGGTCAAACCCCGTGCCCGTCCCACAGACGCGGGTGTTAAGACATTCCCTTTTATGGAAAATAAGAGAAGGGTTGGTTCCTCGCGTGCTTCATCGTTTCAGCTTTTGAGCCTTTCGGCCCTGGCCCGTAGGCGTTGTTTGATCATGTCCTGGCTGATGCCGGCGAATTCGTCCGGCACTTTCAGGCCGATCAGGGATTTCTTGGGAATGCTCATCCTGAGTGACGGATCGTATTTCTCAAAGCCGGTCTCGGGGTTGAGGATGCAGCGCACCGGCAGGCCCTGCAGGGTGCGCAGCAGGCAACGGTTGCAGCGGCTGCATTTCCGGATGCTTTTGGCCTTCCCGGCCTTGACCTTGTTCACCCAGTCCGGATCGGTGAAGGTCTGCCGCCCGAGGGAGATCATGTCGATCTTGCCTTCCTTCAAAGCCTTTTCGACATTGTCGGGGTCGTGGATCGAGGGACAGATCGTTGGCACCTTGACCACCTGACGAAGCGAAGTCGCCTCACCGAGCATGTGAAAAGCTTCCTCGTCCGGGAAGAAGTATTTAACCGCCTCGTACGATCCGTCGGAGATGTTGAGATAATCGATGCCCGGGAGAGGCTGAGGCGCGTTGCCTGTACCGGGCCTGAAGGTGCCCAGGGGATTCCCGGCGGCCAGGAGGGCGACCAGGCGTTTCATGTCTTCATGGGTGAAGCCATCCGGCATGTGCTCGTCCGCGCTGAGCCGAATGCCCAGCGGAAAATTCGGGCCGACCGCGGATCTAGCCGCTTCGAAGACCTCGATGGTGAACCGGGCCCGGTTTTCAAAGGAGCCGCCGTAGAGGTCGGTGCGCTTGTTGGAGCGGGGCGAAAAGAACTGATGTTCGAGGTACCCGTGAGGCGCGTGGATTTCCAGGCCGTCAAACCCGGCCATGACCGCCAGGAGGCAGGAATGTCGGTACTCTGCGACTTCGTTCTTGATTTCCTCGATACTCATTTCATAGGGCACATGTTCTTCGTCCCGCGCGGCTAAAAGGCCCGGGCTTTCCATAGTCAGTTTTATCAAGGACAGCGGCAGGTTCTCGGGCTTGATCTCCATGGGAATGGGGGACGGCGCCGGCGAGGGGGAACCGTCCAGAGCGTGGCCCTGCCGGCCGAAGCCGATGGAGAGCTGAATGAAAATCTTGGCCCCGAAATGATGAACCACGTTCACCAGTTCCTCGAGGCCGGCCAGGTGGCTCGAATTATGGAGATGCAGGTTGGTGGTGTAAGGAAATTTGGCCGCCAGCCTCGTGCCCAGTACGCACTCGGTAATGATCAGCCCGATGCCGCCGCGGGCCCTCTTGGCGTAGTAGTTTAAAATCTGGTCGTTGACCAGGCCGTTGTTGTTGCTGGAATACAGCGTGTTCATCGGGGCCATGGCAATGCGGTTCTTGATCTGGCAGGTCCCGATCTTAATGGGTTTGAAAATCTCCTCGTAGGCCATGTCATCTCCTTTCAAAGCGCCGATATCGGCGCCGAAGCGCTAATTAATCCGCCTGTCCTTGCCCGCCCAGTACTTTTCCCTGACCACACGCCGGCTGATCTTTCCCACCGTCGTCTTGGGCAACTCGGTCATGAACTCAACGGACTTGGGCGTCTTATAGCCGGCGATCTGTTTCCGAACAAAGGCGATGATCTCCGCCTCGGTCGCGGTCTGGCCAAGTTTCAGCGAAACGACCGCTTTGACCGCCTCGCCCCATTTCTCGTCCGGCACGCCGATGACCGCGGCCTCGAGGACGGCGGGATGTTGATAAAGCACATTTTCCACCTCGTTCGGGTAGACGTTCTCCCCCCCGGAAATGATCATGTCGTGCTTGCGGTCCACCAGGTAGATATAGCCCTCTTCATCCAGGTAGCCGACGTCGCCGGTATACAGCCAGCCGTTCCGGACCGCCTTCCGGGTCTGCTCCGGATCCTTCCAGTAGCCTAGCATCACGTTCTTCCCAAAAACCGTGATCTCGCCGATCTCGCCAGGTGCGCACACAGTCTCGTCCTCTCGACGGATCTTGACCCTGACATTCAGAGCCTCTCGTCCCACAGACTTCAGCCGATAGGACAACGGGCCGTCCAGGTCGTAGTCGTCCGGGCCCATGGTCGAAACCGTAGGCGCGGCCTCGGTCAGCCCGTAGCCCTGCCCGAATTTGTTCCCGAAAACCTGGATGCATTTTTTCCAGACCTCGATGGGCATGGGCGCGCCGGCAAAAGAGAGGGACCGGATGTGGGAAAAATCCATTTTCTCGATGCCGGGCATTTGGAGCATGAACTGGTAAATGGCCGGCACCAGGTTCATGTTGACCGGCTTTTCTTCGAGGATGAGCCGGATGATCTCGTTGACGTCGGGGCGCCGGTTAATAACCACCGAACCGCCCTGAAGCTGGAAGCAGAAGGCCTGCCAGTTGGCTATGTGAAACAACGGCAGGATGAACAGGGTGCGGAATCCGCGCACCGGCCCACCGGCCGCGCCGGCCATGGTGATACCGCCGAAGGCCGCCATCAGGTTGCGGTGGGAAAGCATCACCCCCTTGGGCGTCCCGGTGGTTCCGCCTGTGTACATCAGGATGACCATGTCGTTTTCATCCAGTCTTTCCCAGTCCGGCTCGATCAGGGCGCCGCCCTTCAAGACGTCCTCGTAAAAAGTCATACCTTCCGCCGGCTGTTCCACGCTGATGAATTCCCGGATTTTTCCAAGGTTCGGCTTGAGTCTCCTGGCCGTGTCGAGATACGGCCCGCCAGCCATCAGGGCGGTCGCCTCCGAATGGTTGATGATGTAGATCAATTCCTGGTCGGACAGGCGATAGTTCAAGGGGACGGTCACCAAGCCCAGCTTGGCCAGGGCGTAATAGATCTCCAGGTACTGATGGCAGTTCTCGAGCAGCACCGCCACGTGCTCCCCCGGCCGGTACCCTTTGGCCTGAAGACCGTTGGCCAGCCGGTTAATCCGGTCGTTGAACGCTTTCCAGGTCAGACGGGTCCCTTCGAAGACCACGCACTCGTCGTCTGGAAACCGCGCGGCGTTCTTCATCGGGATGTCACCCAAATAGATCATGACCGCCTCCTTTTTCCCAAGATGATCTTATTAGCCACGCACCCCGTCATGGGGCGATCCGTCGTCTGGCGGTGTCGATCCCCAGAAGCCGGCCCAAGTTCTGGCCAAAGATTTTCCGGCGATCGTCGTCCGTAATGGCCGGGTATCCATAGTCTTTCTGCATGTCTTCCGGGATTTGAAAACTTCTCAGACCCGCCACCGCCGCGCCGATCTGGGCGCCGAAGCCCGCGTAGTCGCACCCCCAGATGATCCGGTCCGGCCCGACCCAGCGCAGTGCCTCGCCGATGATCCGGGCGAACTTGCGGGGTTGGGTCAAGGCCCAGGGCACCAGCAGGCTCAGGCAGGGGTAAACGTTCGGGTGGCCCATGGCGATCATGTTCAGGTCGTCGCAGTAAGGGTATCCCATGTGAAAGGCCACGATCTTAAGCTCGGGAAAGTCACGGGCCACGTCGTCCAGCAGGATGGGCAGGGCGTGCTTGCTTTTGCCCGGCGGTACCCAGCAGAACCCGGTGTGGATATCCAGCACGATGCCCAGTTCCTCGGCCTTCTGATAAAACGGCCACAGATCGGGATCGTTGATATAGGTGTCCTCGGGCGGATAGAATTTAAAAATTTTGGCGCCCTTTTCCTTCACCCAGTACTCGAGTTCCCATAGGGTGTTCTGTAGGCCCTTGTATTTGATGGGAGAGACATTGGGCTGATAAAGGAAACGGTCGGGACAGGACTCGACGACCTTGGCCATGTCGCCGTTGGTGCACCAGCGGCTGGTGTACCCGGTGGTGTCCATCATGGATTCAGGCAACAGGCAGGCCACGTCCACCCCGAACCGGTCCATGGCCCTGAGGATGTTCGCCGGATCGGCGCTTTTCTGGATGTCTTGTGGCTCCAGGAGGGCCGCGAAATCCGCGGGCAGGCCGGAAAACAGGGGCCTCGTGATATTGCCGATGGCCCGCCACCACATCTGGACCCCGGGGAAGTGGCTCACGGACTCGATATCCCCGATCAGGTGGCATTCCGGATCGATTTTGAAATACGCATCTTTTTCGAACGACATCATCTCTCCCCCTCGAGAATGTGGGTCAGTAGGATTTCGGCAAACCCAACATCCGCGCGATGACGTTGATGGCCATTTCGTCGGTGATGGGCGCGAAGACCATCTGTTTGTAATCCCTGAAATGCCGCTGCATGTCGTATTCCATGGTAAAGCCGTACCCGCCCAGGATCTCCATACCCTTGATGGCGCAGGTTTCCGAAGCCCTGGCTGCCACCACCTTGGACATCTGGGCTTGGACCATGCTGGGCTTGCCCAGGAGCGACAGAGCGGCTGTGCTATAAATTAAATTGCGGGCGTTTTCTATCTCTATGGCCATTTCCACCAGGTAGTTCTGGATGATCTGGAACTGGCCGATCGGTTTGCCGAAGGCTTGCCGTTCCAGGGCGTACTTGAAGGCATCGGCGTAAGCCGCCTTGGCGATGCCTAGGGAAAGAAGCGAGGTGGCCACGCGCTCTGCGTTCAGCATGCCCGCCGCGGCCCGCCGGGCCGCCTGTTCGCCGGTCCCGCCGTCCGACACCCCACCGCCTCCGCCGAGCAGAAAGCGATAACCATGGTTTTTTTGCCCAATCATGAAATCTTTATGCACGCGAACGTCTTCATAAAAAATCTCGTTGCAGGCGCAGGCGTGGATGCCCAGCTTGGGGATTTTCCGGACCATCAGGCCTGGGGAGTCAGCCGGGACCAGGAAGATGGACCAGGCCTCGGAACGCCGGGCCGGCTTCTTGTCGGTGATGGCAAAGGTGATGATGTAATCGGCCACGTGAGCCGCGGTGATAAACACCTTCTGGCCGTTCAAAACGTAATAGTTTCCGTCCTCTTCGGCTGTGGTCCGCAGGCTGCCCAGAATATCGGTCCCCCCGCCGGGCTCGGTCAGGGCCATGCACATCTTGACCTCGCCGCGAGCGAATTTGGGCAGGAACTCCCGCCGCTGCTCCTCGTTACCCAGGGCGCTGATGAAGCCCGTCCCAAACCCGTGAGCCGCGCCGATGGCCAGCATCACCGCCACCGAGGCCGCGGCGATCTCTTCCTGGAGAATTAAGCTTTCATAGATATTTTCCGCTGGACCGGACCCGCCGTATTCCTCGGGAATGCCCCGCGCGAAATAGCCGAAGTCGACGAACTTCCGCCAGATCTCCTCTGGCGGAAAATCCACGTTCTCATCCATCCAGCGAACGTATTCCCGAGTGAGCTCCTTGTCGCAGAATTTTTTAATCGACGATCGCACCACTGCCAGATATTCTTCGTCCCACCCATAGTAAGGCATCGTCAAACAAACCTCCCCCTGCTCAAACGCTGGCTCTTTCTCCGTTCTGCGTCAAATCGCCGCCGATCACTTCACCGGCTGGAAATAATAGAGGTTGAATTCCTCATTGATATCCTGCCAGACGATCTCCACCGGCATATCGCATTGCAGCTGGTCGTGGTCGCAGTTGACGATCCGGGTCATGACCCGGATGCCCTCGTCCAGATCAACCAGGGCCAGGACATAGGGCAGGTCCGGGGCGAACCGCGGCTCGACCCCGTACATGGTTATCGTAAAGGTGTAGAGCTTCCCCTTGCCTTTGGATTCGATCCAACTCAGGTTCGACCCCCAGCACTCGGGGCAGAATTTTCGCGGATAAAAGATGTTGATGTTACAGTCGTTGCAATGTTGCACCAGGAACTTGTGCTGCTTGGCCGCCTTCCAGAACTCCTCGGTCCAGGGCTCCGTCACCGGCACCGGAATCGAGCTTTTCTTTTCCGTCATGGTATATCCCTCCCCCACACGCTCCAAATCATGTTCATGCCAGAGCCGCCGGCCGCGTTGGTCAAAAGGTACCGGGCGTTCGGCACCTGCCGGGCCCCAGCCTTGCCCATGAGCTGACGGGCACACTCCACGTAGTAGGCCGTGCTAACTCCGGAGCCGGTGTGGCCCCGGGATAACTCGCCGATGGTCGAACAGGGCAGTTTCCCCCCGGGCGAAGTGTGTCCCTCCATGACGAACCTACCAGCCTCGCCCGGCTTGCAGACGCCCAAGGCCTCGAGGAGCATCAGAAAAGCGTGCGGATAGGCGAAATAGATCTCGAGAATATCCATGTCCTCGAGCGTGAGCCCGGCTTGGGCCAAGGCCTTTTGAGCCGCCCCCGGACCCCGGCCCATCCTCCGCTCCTTGCGTTGGGTGGCCGTGGCGCCCAGATACAGCACGTCCTCGCCGAGCTTGTAGACCGGCGTCTTGGAAATCTGCGGAGCCAGTTCGCCCGAGGTAACGACCATGGCCGCGGCGCCGTCCGAGAGCACGTTACATTCAAAGGCGTGCAGGGGCGTGCTGACCATCCTGGACTTGAGGACCTGTTCGATGGTCAACGGTTTCCTGAAGCGCGCGTTAGGATCAAGCATGGCCCATTTGCGGTTGGCCACGCAAACAGAGGCCAGTTGTTCCGGCGTGGTGCCGGTATCGTGCATGTAGCGCGTGGCCTGGAGCGCCATGACGCCGTTGTAAGACATGCCGAAGGGATATTCCCATTGGAGGTCGATGCCGGCCGTGGCGAAAAAATTGATGGCATCGGCCAAAGTGATGCCCGAGTGGCGGGTGACATGGTTGATCAGGACGGTCTTGGCGATACCGCTGTTGACCCAGTGTTCGGCCATCCGGATGCAGTTGGTGGTGGTGGCTCCACCGGCATTGACGATGCAAATGTCCTTGCAGCCCTTGAGGCCAAGTTCTTCCGGGATCTTTCCAAAGCCGATTTCGGATTGCAGCTTGGGCTGGGCCATAGGGTTGACGCTGATCACGCCCTCGATGTCGTTTTTGTCCAGCCCGGCGTCCCGGATCGCTTCCATGCAGGTGGTGTTGATCATCTCCCAGTCCCCGCGTTCCGGGTACCAACCCGTGGGGACCTCGCCCACGCCGACAATGGCAAGTTTTCCTTTCATCAGAGAAACCCCCGCAAATCGAAATTTTTAAATTACTTTAAGCCGGTCCCATTCGTTTATGTTTTTAATAAAGGTCTCTCACTATAGGCGATCTGCATGGACAAGGCGATTTGAAGAAAAACCGCATCTTCCGGGCATTCCTTGACGCACCAATTGCAGTGCCAGCAAAAATCAGGGTAGCTAATAACCGGCTTTTCTCCCTTTGTTTTTCCAAATCCCTTGGTTCCAAAAAATACATCCGTTGGACAGAGTTCGACACAAATGCCGCAGCCGTTGCACTTATCATAATCTATTTGGGGTCCCATTTTTTTCTCCAAAACATAAATAGCAATTAAAGTGCATGAGGCACCCTCGACCATTCAATAACCGGCTTCCCTCCTACTTGTCTAGTTATTTGCATCTTTCCCAACAATAGAGGATCCGAATACGGGTAGTCTATACGCTGACGAAAGCCCCTTGATTCTTTTCTGTCAAGAGCAGCCAAGAATATCAATTCAGCCATATTGTACAAATCTATTACTTCAAGGCAGCGGGTTAATTCCCATTGATTGGTCGCCACGAGGGAAGAATCAACCTTGGCCTTCAATCGCTTGAGGTGTTTCAGACCGGCGTCGAGCATATCCGCGGAGGTAACGAGGCCGGCATATTCCTCCATTGTCTGAAGCAAGGCGATGTTTGCATCCTTCCAGTCATAACCGCTTTTTCGCTTCAAAATCCCTTCAATCAGTTCTCTTTTTTCTTCCACCTTAGATTGTGAGTCAGTCTCGTTTATCGAAGCAGAGTCATCTTTTGAATACTGGGCGGCATTTTCTCCCGCATACCATCCAAATGTCGCGGCGCAAGATATACCGCGGCCGGCACAATCACCTGCGGAATAGAGCCCTCTCACCGATGTCGCGGCATTTTCATCATGCCATATCAATCCACCAGCGCCCACTAATCCCAGACTCTTAAACTCGAGCGGATGTTTCTGAGGATTGATGCCTTCCTTTTGAAAATAATCCACCAGGGCTTCGCATCCTTCATGTGTCAGGCCGGTTTTCATAAATTCTAATACTTCGTCGGATATGCCCGTACAGTCCATATATACAGGACCTTTGCCTGATTCCAACGTGTCAGTAAAAACCTTGTTATCCACTTCCGGTAGGATGTCTCCGGTATCCACGTTTGGTTTGGAAACGTACTTTCCTAGTGGCTTGCCGTCTGGGGCGCGATAGACCCCCACCCATGACCCCTGGCCTGCCCTGACAAAGCCTTTTATAGCGATCTGGCGAACAAGCATGTCGATATTAAATAATTTGGCTCCCAAGCGATACGCCATGACCCTGCCTTCAGCCGTAAGGTTAAGCGGGTGTGTATCATTATTCATCACCATCGGGGCTGGTCCAGGGTAAAGCCTCCTGATCAGCCCAGTGGCCATTATCACGCTTTTGGCCCTAAATTCCGTCAATCTGTTTTCCCGCGTGTCCACCGCCACGGCGCCGGTAACGCCGTTCTCATCTCCGAGAAGGTCAATGACCATGGTCCGATTCATTATGTTAACGCCCCGCCGATGAGCTTCCCTGGTCAACACCTTCTTCTGGTATTTGCCGTGATATTTCAACATGGTTCTGGTCTGGCCAGGAAATGCGTGCCCAGCAAACCTCCATTCGCCATAAGGCTTCATGGGGATGCCCCATTCATCCCAGAGTTTTACGATATCGAAGCTTTTTTTAAACCATTTTACAGCTTGAGTAGGGCCAAAGGTGCGGATAATACCACCCATTTGCCCATTAAGAGCGGACCTGATAACGTGACCAACGTCATCACCGTGCACCTCCGGGATGTAGCACAGAAAATGATCGTTTCCCGCCCCACCTGCGCCGCTGGTTAACGTGTTGCCTTTATCGGCGACGACCACCCTGGCTCCGCATTCCGCGGCTCGAATGGCCCCCATTAAGGCTGCAATGCCTCCGCCCACGCACAAAACTTCTGTTTCTACTTTCTTAATTTCCATAAAAGCTCCATTAGTACCTGACTAAGTTGCACCGATCTGAAGAATAAGATCATTTATCCGTTTTTCTCTTCTTCGACAAATGGGTAAGCTGTACTCCCGGAAAAAATTTTGGGTATTCATACTTCCAATCGTTATTTATAGCATAAATATTGACGGGTTCCCACAGCGGCACATACCAGGCGTCTTTCCAGATAATCGCTATCATTTCATGGATAATTTTTGCTCGCCTTTCCACATTAAATTCTTGACTTTGTTTTACGGCTAACTCATCGACCCTATCATCCTTGGCATGGAGAGCTACCGGGCCATCTGATGTAAAATAGCCAATGGCCATCCGGCCCACCGTATCAGACCCTTCTGTTGCAGATAGAGCCATAAAGCCATCCAATTTTTTTCCGCCTATATAACTCGTTAGAACAGCAGAGGACTTTATATTAAATTCCGCGTCGATACCTACATCTTTTAGATATTGCTTTACCGTAACCTGCCAGGGATTAACGCCTGCAAGCGAAAATGTGGTTTTAAAGCCTTTAGAATATCCTGCTTCTGCAAGAAGTTCTTTTGCTTTATTAGGGTTAAATTCGTACCATGGCACATTCGGATTCCATCCGATGGCTCCCGTGCCAACCATCGTGGTACGATGTTCTCTCCCCGTTAAATAGTTCTTAATAATCGCATCTACATCAATAGCGTAGTTGATGGCACGTCTCACGCGAACATCATAGAACGGATTCGGCTGGCCAGTTGCTTTGTTTTTCTCTTCTTTCCAGTTCATAATCAAAAAAAATACTTGATTTGACTGGCCATAATATACTTGGAATCTGGCGTCTTTTTCTAGTAGCTTTGCATTATCATCACCAAGACCGTTAGCATTAATTGCGTCCACTTCACCTGCCTTAAAGGCCGAGATTCTTGTGGATTCCTGAGGAATGATCCGGAAGGTAGCGGTCTTGATTCGTGATGGTCCCTGGGCACCGGATGCTGGGTTATTATTCCAATAATTTTCGTTGGCCTCAAGGGATAAGAATTCAGCTATTTTTCGTTCTTTAAACTTGAAAGGCCCGGTCCCTAATGGTCTCTTGGCCAGTTCAACGTCGCCGAAAGTCTCGAAATAAGCTTTAGAGATAATAAATATTGATTGGATAAAGTAGAGAAACGATGCATCAGGTCTTTTAGTATGAACGATAATCGTGTGGTCATTAGGTGTCTCTACCGTATCAACCAGTTGCTTTATAATTGGCTTATGATAACCAGGGAATTTAGTATCTATCACACCCATAACGCGTTCAATAGAAAATTTGACATCAGCCGAAGTTAGAAATTGACCATTATGAAATTTTACGCCTTTGCGCAAGTTTATCTTCCATGTTCGCGGGTCTATAAGCTCCCATGACTCAGCCAAGACGTGTTGAGTGCTCATGTCATTTAAATTCGATGTCACCAGAGGCTCGTAGATATAACCCAATATGGATCTCACCGCATGGGCGGCTTGATTTTGAGGGTCCAGTATGGGGAGATCATCCTGCATGGTCAGCGTAAAAGAACCTTCAGGTTTGGATATCTGAGCCCGACTGATCCCCAAAAACACCAGGTTCAAAACAAGACCAGTAAGCATCAGTCCTGAAATTTTTTTTGCCAACACAAGCCTCCTCCAGTTCATTCTTCTCACACCAGATCAGACCTTACTCACATGCTATCCATCCTTGGCTATCCCTTTTTCTTTCAGGAACCGGTAAATTGAGGGGGCCTCTTTTGGAAAAAGGACATGACCCCCTCCCGGGCGTCCTGGGTGGTGTTCAAAAACATGATCGCTCCGCGCTCCACAGCCATGGCATTATCGAAGCTTTCCACGTTGAGGGTGGCATTGATCACGGTCTTGCAAGCCTGGATTGCCAGAGGCGCTGCGTTCTTCATCCTTTCGAGCAGCCCGAGGACCTCCTCTTTCAACTTGCCAGGCGGGCAGACCCGGTTGACCAGGCCCAGCTCCTTGGCCTCCTGGGCGTCGATCCGCTCGGCGGTCATGAGCATCTCCTTGGCCCTTCGTTGAGGAATGGCTCGGGGAAGACGGACGGTTCCCCCCCAGCCGGGCAACACGCCCAGACGGGTTTCCAGCAGACCGAACTTGGCCGTCTCTGAGGCGTAGATGATATCGCAGCACAGGGCCAGCTCCAGCCCGCCGGCATAGCAATATCCGTTGACCATGGCGATGACCGGCTTGTCCAGGTTTTCGATGAGCCGGCAGACCTCGGCTCCGCGGTTTTTCATGAAGTCCCACATGCCAACCCGGTCCAGTGTGCCGAAATAGCTGATGTCGCCGCCGGAGCTGAAGGCCTTGTCGCCAGCGCCGGTAAGAACCACCGCCCGGATGGACCGCTCCTTCTGAATCTGCTGAAAGGCGGTCATCAGATCTTGCTGAACCCGGTCGGTCAAGGCGTTGCGCATGGGCTCGTTGTCGATGGTCAGCCAGACCACGCCGTCCTCGATCTCGTAACGCAGGTTTTCGAACTTCAGCGCGGCCGGCTGCCTGGCCTCAGTCGCTTCGGTTTCCTTTTTTTTTTCCGGCGTCCAAGTGGACCCCACCGGCCTGAATTTGGGGATGCTGATTTCGTCGCTGGCCGGCTCGAACACCACCTCCACCTCGAGGCCGGTGTCCAGCTTCGAATAGTCCTCGTATCCCACCAGCATGCTGCCCAAACGCACGCCCTCATTCAGATCGACCAGACAGATGACGTAGGGCTGATCTTTCTGAAAATCGGGCGGCGCTCCTTTTTCCACCAGGCTGAAGGTGGCCAGCTTTCCCTTGCCGGAGCTCTTGATATATTCGATGTTCCTCGATTGGCAATGAGGGCAGACCTCGCGGGGATAAAAGATATTCTTGTCGCAGTCCTTGCAGTGCTGGATCAGCAGTTCGCCTTTTTGGGCGGCTTCCCAAAATTCCTTGGTATAGGGCCGAATTTTGGGCAGGGGCTTGTCCGTGTAATCCATGATTCCCTCCTTCACTTTCCGGTGAGGCGCCCTTACGGGTTGACCCCGAAAATTTCAACAAAGGAACTGTTGCCCACGCCGCCCATGGCCGTGGCCAAGGCGATCTGGGGGTTCTTGACCTGCCGCTCGCCGGCCTCTCCCCTGAGCTGCCGGATGGCCTCGACGGCAAAGAGCATGCCGCCGGCAATGGCGCAATGGCCTCGGGAAAGCATGCCTCCGTCGGTGGTCACCGGGAGTTTCCCGCCCGGCGCGCCGCCGCCCTCCAGCATGAATTGCCCGGCCCCCTTCATGCCGCCTTCCACCAGACGAAGATTGACCAGCCAGGCCAGGGTCCCCAGGGGATAGGGCTCGTAAATGGAGGCCAGATCGATGTCTTTGGGACCCACGCCCGCCTCCTCATAGGCCACGGCCGCGGCCAGACCCTGGCCGACCGGAGGACGACCACCCTGCCCGGACTGGCTGACATTGGAAAAGGAAAAGGAACTGCCGGCGCCCAAGAGATAGACCGGCTGATCCACCAGGGTCTTGGCGTTTTCCGCCGAGGTCATGAGCAGGGCCGCCGCGCCGTCGGCCAGGGGCGGCGCTTCCAGCGTATGGATCGGGTCGGCTACAAAGCCGGAGCTTAAAATGTCCTCGATGGTAATGGGATCGCGGTACATGGCGTTGGGATTCATGGCGGCCCACTTTCGGTTGCTGACGGCCACGCTGGCCGATTGTTCGGGCGTTACGATGCCGCGGAGAAAGAGCGGCTTCATCATCAGGGCCACGGCGCCGATCTGAAAGAAGCCGAAGGGCCGCTCCCAATCCTCATGATGGAGCTTGGCCAGTTGATCGACGGCCCGGCCCCGTTGCATGGTGCCCCACTTGTCCGAGGTCACCATCAAGACATACCTGGACTGCCCGGACAGGATCAGGCCGGCGGCCACCTTGATCATGGCCGAACTCGAGGCCCCGCCGGTAAACATCTGGAACTCCAAGTTGGTGTGCAGCCCGATCTCTTCGCCGAAAAGACCGATGCCCCAGTCGTATACCTCGTCCGCGAACGACCGGGTAGTGATGATGGTATCCACGGCCTCGGCCGGGAGATTGGCCGTTTTCAGCGCCATCAAGGCCACTTGGATGGCCTGTTGCACCGAGGTCCGTTCCGGATATTTGCCGGTTGGGATTTCTCCGTATCCCACAAAGGCCACCTTGCCTCTGATCTGACCGCTCATTTCATGCTCCTTCCCTTAGAGGTGGTCGGGTTGCCTGGTTCCGTGTGGAAGCGTTGGGGCCAGACCCCTTGATGTTCCAGTTGAAAAAAATATGGACAAACTATATAATATGGAACGACTAGTCAGTCCAATGTAAGACAAGGGCCAAGACCTGTCAAGGAAAAATTATTAAGCTATTATCTTCCTGATTATAAAAGAAAAGGAAAAAGAAGATAAAATTTCTACACAGTTATACTATAATCAAATAAGGGAATATTGACGTCATGACCTGAACCCGTTACTATCTCGCCAAACACCTCCACCCAGCAAGGCGGGCCGGGCCAATGACCAACCCCCTGGAGAACCTTAAGTGGAAAAATTGCTTTTTTACATGAAAATCAGCGACCTCTCCCAGAAAAGCGGTGTGTCCCGTTATTCCATCCATCACTACCTCCGTCTCGGCCTCCTGCCCGAACCTCAGCGCAAGAACAAGACCATGGCCTACTACGGCCAGGAACACCTGGAACGCCTTTTGTGGATCAAGCGGTTCAGGGACCAGGGGGTTTCCCTGTACGTTATCCAGCAAATGCTCTCTCAAAACATGAACCCGACGGATCTGGGCCACGAGGCGGCCCGTCTTCCCGCTGTCCGCCAGGGTGGGAAAAACAAGGCAATAAAGAAAAAACAGCTCATCGAGACCGCTTCGAAGGTTTTCTCGGAAAAGGGATACCATCGCACCAGCATCAGCGACATCACCGACCAGTTGGGCATCGGCAAGAGCACGTTCTATCTCTACTTCAAAAACAAGAAGGATCTGTTTTTCATCTGCATCGACAGTATTTTCGATCACCTGTGGAAAGAAGACTTCGAGCGCATCCGGGAGGAGAAGAACTTTGCGCTCAAATTGGCGCTCAGGGGGGAGGCCTTCATCCGGGTGTACCCGCGTATCCGGGATATCCTGCAAATGATGCGGGGGGCTCTGGGCGGAAAAGAAGACGGCATGGCCACAAAATACAACGAAATCTATGCCAAACTGGTTCGGCCGGTCAAAAGAGACCTGCAGAAGGGGATGGAACAAGGCCTCATCAGGCAGGGGGATCCGGACCTGCTGGCCTACATCCTGGTGGGCATGGCCGAGGCCCTTGCCTACCGCATCCATCTGGACGACAAATATAGCATCAATGACGCGATGGCATTGATGAGGCAGTACAGGCTGCTCCGCTAACTTGACCTTTTCCTGCCATGAATTCTTTAAAAGAGACCGATAGAAAAGCCGCTGATGTTGAGATTGACACTGTTCTTACCCAGCGGACAATCTAGCTGAAAAATCGCCCCTGGCCGTGGTCGTTGTTTTTTTAACCGCCACCATCGGGCCTGTCGCAACCTGGGTCGACGTCCCTTTGAAACCTTTCAACTGCGCTTTAAACCCAAGGAGAAACCCACTCCTCAGGCGGCTTAAAACACCTTATCCCGAGAGGACGACCTGTCCGGAAGGCTCTTGACTTTTTTCTGTAAAGAGGCCAGTCCAATATGAGCCTCAATGGCTGGCCCCATGACAAGGGCTTCCACCCCTTGGCTTGATAGGTCTCCCGAGGGGATGTTACTCTGAATTTCAAAATGATTTCAAATTGATCCAAGTTGGCACGGCAGGACGTGAAGAGGCTTACGGATGGCCTTTGCTGCGCGAGAGGATGAGCGAGCGATTGAAGAAGGCAATGAATATGACAGATAAGGCAGAGAAAAAAGTTACCCTGGACGAAATTTTTTCTCCTCGCGGCGTGGCCATCGTCGGCGTATCGTCCTCCATGACCCTCAACTTCGCCTCCATGGTCCTCTTGGCGCTGAAGGAGGCTGAATTTCCGCGCATCTATCCGGTCAATCCGAAGTACACTGAAGTATTCGGCCTGGTTTGTTATCCCAGCATCCAAAGCATTCCCGGACCCGTGGACCACGTGGTGGTGAGCATTCCAGCCGAGCAAGCCCTGGCCGTTCTCGACGACTGCGCGGCCAAGGGCGTCAGGTCGGTCCACTTTTTTACCGCCGGTTTTGGAGAAAGCGGCGAGGCGGATCGAGCGGCTCTGGAAAGGACCATGCTGGAGAAAGCCAAGGCCGGTGGTTTCCGGATCATCGGCCCCAACTGCATCGGCCTGTTCGTTCCCAAAAATCGTCTGGCCTCGAGCCCGGGGATACCTCTAGACCCCGGACCCATCGCCTTTCTTTCACAGAGCGGTGGGCATGCCCAGACCCTGCCCGCGTTTTCCGCGGGCCGGGGGCTTCGCTACAGCAAGGTCGTTAGCTACGGCAACGCGCTGGACGTGGATGAGTGCGAACTGCTCGACTTTTTTGCCAAGGACCCGGAAACCGAGATTATCGCCGCCTATATCGAGGGGGTGAAGAACGGCCGCCGGTTTTGGAAGTCATTGGGTGAAGCCGCCGCGATCAAGCCGGTGGTGATTTACAAGGGCGGCCACACGGAGGCAGGCCGGCGGGCCGCTCACGGGCATACGGCCAGCCTGACCAGTTCGGTGGCTGTGTTCGAGGGGCTGCTTAAGCAGAAAAATGCCATCCGGGTGGATGACGTCGAGGAACTCATCGACGTGCTCACCGCCCTCCGTTTTGTCAAACCTTTGCCCGAGGGAACCGGCGTGGCCGTGATCGGGGCGGGCGGCGGGCCCAGCGTGGCGGCCAGTGACGAAATGGAGGCCGCCGGCCTCACGGTGCCGAGGCTTTCCGAGGCGGTGCAGGCGGAGTTGAAAAAGCGTCTGCCCGTGGCCGGAAGCATCTTCGTCAACCCCATCGACGCCGGGAATTTGACCTCGCCCGAGGCCATGGCTGCGGCCATGGCGGTGGTCGGGGGAGTGCCTGACATCCACATGCTCTTGTATCACCTGGGATTTCATCCCATCGGACGTTGGGGCATCGGTCGCTTCAGCCAATCCGCCATTGTTGAATCGTTCGTCCGCGCCCTCGACGAGGCCAGAGAAAAAACCGGGAAGCCCGTGCTTCTGGCCCTCAGGCCGCCCGAGGACTTAAGCGGCATGAAGGAATTCCTAAGCGTCCAGGAAGCCCTTGTCCAGGCGGGCTTCCCGGTCTTCCACTCCCTCAGACAAGGCGCCCTGGCCATGGCCCGGGTGATCGGCTGGAACCAGGGGTGCGCAGTGCTGAAAAAAGAGCCCGTGTTGTAATTTGAGCTCTTGGATGTTGAGCTCGAAGATTTTCTCCTGGTCCTGGGTCTGGTCGATCTCCTGGGGAAGGAAGATGCTGTAGCCGGCAGCGCGCAAGGCCGTGGCCAAGTCGCAATTTAGGGCCGGGCGGGGGGCTTCTCTTTCCCCTTCGCCCGGCCCTTTGCTTCGGCGGCGGGGCCGCGGGCCGACAGAAGCCCCAGGACAGGCCCAGGGGCGGCCGGGTGAGTGCCTTGAAAGCAAGAGAGGCCCAGGCCGGCCACGCGCACGGCTTGGGCCTTTTTCGTAGGGCGGCCCCCGAGGCTATGACTTAGCGCGGCCAAGCTGACCCGGCAAGAGGGCCAGGAAGCAGGGGAGAAGGGGAAAACAACGAACTTCTGAAAATGGTTGACAATCTTCGGTAAGAATGCGTAGGTTTTTACTACTGCTGAAGACTCTTGAAAGATACTTGCTTCAACCCATCCCAAAGGGGAGGCTGGGTCGGGTGTAAAAAGGCGATATTTTTGGCCAGAAAAACATGGCGGCGGTGAGGTGGCCGCAGAGAAAAAGGTGAAAGCGGGGAGGGAAATGGCAATAGCGCGTTGCCCCGAATGTGGCGTCAAGGTATTCGGTCCTATATGCCCAAGATGTGGAAAAGAGGTGGCCGCTCTGCCATCACAAGCAACTCCAATTCCAAAAGCCAGGCAAGGTATGGTTTTTTGCCGCGCTTGCCATGCGGAAATCAGCGCGAAAACGCGGAAGTGTCCTCAGTGCGGGGAACCCCGAACTCCCGAACGTACTAAAATCTGGATGGCTATATTTATCATCCTCGGATTTCTTTTTGTAATGGGAGTCTGGAATTCATCTTATCGCCAAGAAAATTCAAATAATATTGGAAAAATAAGTACATATCAAGAAGCATATACAAATTGGGCTAAGGCCCAAGCTACCAAAGATGCTTCTCTTCGTTCTCCCTTTAAAGTGGCCTGGAAAACAGGAATTATCATAGGGCTGATCGTTCCTTCAAATACAACCGAAATGCAATTAAAAGACATGATCTATAAATTCAGAAAGGCCAGGAAGGAAAAGACATTGGCGAGCATGATCCCCCCTATAAATGCTGGCTTGATAGATAAGTACGCAAATTTCATCGTTTTTATATTTTCAGACCCGAAATGGGCTACGCTTGAAGAGTATACGAAATATGAAAGGTCTGACATGAACAGCAAAGTATCAAAAATATATTTAAACCACATAGCAGCATCGTATTGGTATGATTTTGACGGCAAGGAATATGGCTCCATTGGTCATGATGACGGTGGCTTAAAATCCGCGCATTATAAAAAGCTATTTTAATTTAAAACGATTCCAAATAAGTGTCCCCAGTACCAAGGACGGCCGATGGTTCAGGGTCTGCTATATTTTGGGCCGGGAGGAAGCCGAAACAAAAACATCGGTCGAGGCCTCTAGACCAGGGCTAAGAGAATGGCCCCGAGAGGCGGCCAGGGGCAGGCCCCAGGGCCGGAGCTTGACCAGACAGCGGCCAGGTGGGCCGGGTGGGCCTCACCAGGGCCAAAAGAGCAACGGCCACAGGCCGGGCGGTTGCCCGGCTTTTTATTGTCCGTCCTTTGAAAATTCCCCTTTGTAGATGCTCATCCAGTTTGAGAAAAATTTGCAAACGGTTTGAGAATGAGTAGAGCGCAAAAAACCTGTCTGATTCAAAACGGGAAATCAGTCAGGTCAAAGGATCGGCCGAGATCGGCCTTATTTGCCGGAAATCAGGATTCGGTTGTGGGTTGCGCCTCCCCTCTAAAATCGAGATTTCCTTCTGTAGCGCCCAAGACCTTCTCCTGAATATACTGAGACGATAACCACACCAAGCCGCAACGCGGGCATTTAAGCTCAAGGGACCAAGCTTCGGCCGGCGGGACGCCCTGCCAGTCCAGAAGCCGCTTGCCACAGACCGGGCAGGGAATAACGACCTGGACCTTTTGCTCCTCTATCTTAAGGGTTGTCACGTTTCATACCGTCCAACAGGCGGCCCGCTAAAGATTCCCCCCTTTGCCGCTCCCCCCTGCCCGAGTACAGGGAGGAAATAGCAAAGAGGGCCACGATCCGCCACGCCAACGGCGGGCCGGTGAGGAGGGCCGCCTTTCTCATTGCTCGCCTCCCGCTTCCCGGCGAGCTTCAAAATGAGACTTCACGATATAGATCACCTGCTGATCCGGGCTTCGGATTTCATCGTCAGCAAGCTTCTTGACTTCGTTTAGCAGGCCGGGATACTTGCCGAAATCAACCGTCAGGGCCGTTTCCTGGGCCGGTGGCGGGCCTCCCGACTCAGCCCTATGTCTTGGCCTACCTCTTGGCCTTCCGACCTTGTTTTCCTGCTGTGGAGCGCCTTGCATGGCCCTCTCTTGCGCTCTCTTGGCCGCGCCTCTCTTCGCCAGGCAGCTACCGCAATAGGGAACCGTCTTTAGACGGGGTCTCTTACCGCACATTTCGCACATGTCTTGACGCGGCGTAAGTTCTTGAGGCTTCATCGTGGTCTCTTCTTCATCGATTTCACCGGATAGGTCTTCTTCGTCTTCAATCCCGAAGCACGGGCAATCTTCGCAATGGAAAGCAATCCAGTCTTCACGGGCGGCCCGATCTTCGCAAGCGGCGTGTCGGCTGCAATCGAAGTTCCTTTCACCTTCGCCTTCTTGAGGATTCGGACGCATTCATTACCCCTTTAAAAAGAGGGTTTGGCGTCTGCCGATGTTTGAGCCGCTTCCGGCTTTGGCGGGCGGCAGACGCCGGGCACCCTCAAGCCCTCGGAAATCCCCCCGCCAAACTGATTACGGTCTGACTTGCCGTGAAATTTATATTTATCTTCGGCTTCATTATTGCCTCTTGAAAAAGAGGGTTTTGCGTCTGCCGATGCTGGAGACTTTGGCGGGCGGCAGACGCCGAGCACCCTTAAGCCCAGGAGAGAGGCCCCGCCGAAGACTTGTTATAATATGGCTTGCTTCGCATATAGTTCTCTTTCGGCCTTATCTCCATCCCCTGAGATGGAGGGTTTGGCGTCTGCCGAAGAAGGCCGCTGGGACGGCTTGGCGGGCGGCAGACGCCGGGCACCCTCAAGCCCTCGCTGGATTCCCCGCCAAACTGGTTATACAATCTGGCCTATTATAAAACACGAGATTCCCTTTCAGCCTTATTTTTCATTCCTTGATAGAGAGGGTTTCGCGCCTGCCGAGCAGGATGATCCGCATCCCTTTTGGCGGGCGGCAGGCGCGGGCACCTCTCAGCCCCATATAGGAGGCCCGCCAAAGGGTTATATCTTCACCAGAGGCAAGCCCTGGGCTTCCTTCACGATCCCCGAAGAAAGTTCATCAATCTCCTTGTTGATTTTTTCGATCTTGGCCAAGCGCTCAGCTTCCGGGACACCGATGTCTTCGAGTTGTTTCACGGCCTCTTCAATGTCTTTCTCTGATATGGCGAGCAGACTATAACGGAAGCCGTTTTGAGGATTAAAGACGTGCTCGTAGAGATTCATGCCGAACGGAATCTTTTTTTCGATCTGGCATTGTCGCAGATGATCGGCAAAAGGGCCGCGGCGGAAATTTTCTTTGAACTCCCGGAGATTTTTCTTCGCCTCGGTTAAAAGTTCTTCCTTGGTTATGGGAGATAGCAAGAATTTATGCTTCTCCGCTTGCAGGGCTTTGATCCTAGCCAGATTTTCGTTACCCAAGTTTTCGATTTCAGCAGTCTTGGCGGCCTTAAGGGCTCTAATACCCTTGTTCATCTTTTCTAAGACTTTTCCGTCGTAACTATTTTCCCTGTTATGTTCCTCTTCCCAATTACTCATGACCTTCTCCTCTTTTCTTCGGAGTTATAATTTTCCCGTCCGGTATTTCCTGGTAAGTTCGGGATTCTCCTTGGCTACGATACTCATTGCTTCGCCGGCTGAAAGGTCTTTCCCCCTCTCGGGATCATCCAACACGGCCTTGATTTTACCGGCCCAGACCGGCCGCCGTCTTCACGCCGCGGCCTTTTGCGGCCCACTCTTTAAAGCCGCTTCCGTGGCCGATTTCTCCCGTTGCTCCTTCACAATTCTTTTAATCATACGATCTCCAAGCTTAGAGTTGTTTTCTCCAGCGGCGCGGGCATAACTATTAACAAGCTCCCCAAGCTCTTGTATGCATTTAATGGAAACGCCGCCATGATTTCCGGGGTAACAATGCAAACAAAGATGACGAATTGCCTCCCCAAGTGCTTCCTGGATTTTAGTGTAATCAATTACATCGTGTAAAAGTTCCAGGTCTGACTTACTTTTCTTCATGCTCCCTCCTCCTTTTATATTTTGGATTTGGCCCTTTTTAATAAAGGTGCCATTACTGCCTCGACATGCTCTTCTTTCAAGAAGGCCAGGTCTGAGACCGGCCCGCCCTGGATGTTTCTTGTCTGCCTGAAAATGAAGCCCCGGAGCCCGCTTCCGGGCCGGCCGTCGTTGAAATCCAGAATCCATGAGGCTTCGATCCAGGCAATTTGCTTATTCGAGGCGTATCCCGGCCGGCGCCTCGGGAACCGCTCGTTCCAGAAGGCCAGGCGCTCGGGATAAACGTCCTTCGGGCTTTTCCGGCCTTCAGATTCGGAAAAGAAATGCTCGCTCGGCACGCGCGGGTTGAAGACCGGCGCGCCCTTGGCTCTGAGCATTTCGATAAGCTGCCAGCGTTGTTTCAGAGAAAGGCCGCTGATGGACGGCTCGCCGCTGATAGCCCGCGCCAGTTCCCGGCAATCGTTAAGGGACATGCAAAGGGCCTGGCGGGCCTTGTGAATCGCGCGGTTTTGCTTATCGTACAGGCCCTTCGCCGTGTCTTTTTTCGCCGCGTGAGTCGTCATGCCTCACCAAAGCATCTTGGGATATTCCAGGGGCGCGCCGTCCGGGTCTTTCAACCGATATCGGCCGCCTTCGTACCCTTGGCCGGTTACAACCTCGATCAAGCCTTGCTTCTTGAGTTGGATGAAATATTTTCTCACGTGGATTCTTGAAGCCCCGGTGAGCTTCACGATTTCCTTTTGCGTGAAGCTGCCCTTTAGCCTCATGGCCCGCCACATCCGGGCCACCTTGGGAAAGCGCCTCGTTACAACCTGATATCGATACCGACCCGGACCGTCCGGGATGATTTCTTCTTCTCGGATGAATCGCTTTATGGTGCTTCGGGCTTCCCCTAGTTCCTTCATGGTCTTGACGGGCACCATTTCTTCAAGCCGGTCTATGGTGAATTCACCCAAATCGAAAGCGGTCTTACGGACCCGTTGTGTGACTGTTTCCGGCATGGATCACCCGGCCGCGGCCAGGGCCGCCCTTTGGGCTTCCGGCCGTGCGGCTTCCGGCTCCCTGGCCCGCTCGGCCGTGCCTATCACGACCTCGGCCGCTGTTTTAGCAATACTGGCCGTGATTTCCGAGGTTTTGTTATAGAAGCAAAGCTCTTCGGCTCGAAGCAGGAAAGCGTTGAGTAACCGGAAATCTCCAAGGCAGACCTTGCGGGTGAAAACGGCGACTTTTTCATTGCAAGAGAACCCGCAAAGGTCCTGGGCCGAGCGTTGAATGTCCCGAACGGACAGTTCCCGAAATTCGTATTTTTCCGTGATCCGGCTCAGGATATGGCCCATGTCGCGCCGGCCCAAAAGGTTCATAACGTCCTCTTGGGCAATCAGGATAATGGGCACGCGAGAAAGGTCGTGAACGTCGCGGATGGTTTCGATCAAGATAGCCCGCCTTACCACGCGGTCCGCTTCGTCAATGAATAGGGGAACGCCGTGCTTTTTCACGGTCCTCACCAATTCCCGGATGTCCAGCTTGAGCCTTCCCCTGGCCTCGACCCGGTAGGCGGCCAGGATGTCCTCAACCATCATGTTTGCGGACCGTTGCCAGGCGGCCATTGCGCGCACATAAAAGCAGGGATTATTGGTGTAGTACCATTGCAGACTTGTGCTTTTTCCGAGGCCCCATTTTCCGAAAATCAGGCCCATTCGATCCAGACGTTCCGACTTGGAGGTCAAGGCCTCGGCCACGCTCGCAAAGCCTTGCAGGTTCTCGGTCGGCACAACCAAGTCAATCATGAAGCGGCCCCCTTCTGTAGGCGCTCCTCAATTTGAGGCCCAAACATTCGATACACGGTCGATGATAAATACCCTTCCAGGAAGGTCTGCTCGTGAGCATCCAGGGATACGCCCCGGCTTTCCTTGGCCCTGATAGCGAAATACATTTCCTCTCGGGATTTAATAAGCGGGGCTTCATCCGAGGCAATAAGATCGGCTTCGGGTTCCGCCCCTTCGCCCTGGCCTGGCCCCGTGAATTGGGCGGTCTTAAGCTCCGGGAAGCTATAAATTTCGGCCTTTCTTGGGAGTTCGGCCGGCTTGCTCAATCGGCCGATTTCGATTTGTTTCAGGACCCGCGCGCCCTTGGGCTCTGCCTTGCCAAGCAAAGCCTCATGGGCCTTAATTCGCGCGCGGAGTTCCTGGTTCCTTTCCTTCCGGGCTTGCCGGATGTCTTCCGGCGTCATTCCCGCGCGGTTCGTGTCTATGGCCGTGCAAAGATATTGCCCGCCGGTGAAGACCAAAAGCTCCGAGGCGTCAAAATCGTTCACCCGTATTTTGACGGTCTGGCCTTCGGGAAGGAGCGGATGAAAGTATTTTCCACCTTGGAAGGAGATATGGCCCTGGCCCACCTTCCTCTCTTTTTCGATCATGAGCAGGATATCAAGTTCACGCGGGTCAAGGGTCTTCGGGGTGAAGCCCGGCCAGGCCATGCGCTCTCTCGGCCTTTGATTGGTGGAGCTATGAACCGTCTCGGAGTAAACGAATTCACACCAATCATCCATGAGTTCTTGAAGTTCTATCTTGCTATATTCAATTTCAATTTCGGCCGGCCGGTTTTGAACGGAGTTGCCCGAGTATCCGGGGAGACGGCGAAAAAGTTTTTCACTTAAGGTTCGGAAAACCCGCTCGATATGAGGCTTTTCGACCGGATTTCCAGGGATGCAGATATGAACGGAAACCTGGATGTTTCTTAAAAAGGAAAGCACTCGTTCGTTTTTATAGGGCTTACCGTTATCGATGATGATTTCTTCGGGAAGGCCCCATTTTAGTACGCGGTCTCGAATGACCTGGCCGACCATGAAACCCGTTTCCCGCTCCACTAAATAAAATTTGGCCGACCTGGAAAAAACGTCAATCGCGCCGATGATCTTGCACCTTCTATTGTCCGCGGTCTTGAGCACCACATCTTTGATCTTGCGGCCGGTGAAAAGATCGGCCAAGGTTGAATCGAGTTCCCACCTTTGGTTTGGGGCGGTCAAATCCACGTCGCGGCGGCCCAGGGAAACCTCCATGTTCCGGTCCCGTAAGCCCTTCTTGCCTTCGTGTTCCAAGACCAGGGCCGACCAGTTTTCGGCCTTGTACCGCTTCGCGAAACGCCGGATAGTGGCGTAGGACGGGCGATTTTCTTTGCCATGCTTCACGGCCAGGTCTTCAAAAATATCCTGGTAGCGGCAACGATGATCTTCCCAAATCAGGCGCTCGATGGTTACTCGAATATCCGGGGGAATACGAAAACAGTTGTCAGTTTTATATCGATATAAAAGGCCGGAAAGACCCTGTTTGTTATAAAGTTTTTGCCAGCGATATAAGGTTTGAAGGCTCAAGGTCTTGGCCTTTAGTTTTTGCCTGATGTCCTCATATATCAAACCCCGGTTGAACAGACTCAAAAATAACTTGGTTGCTTCTGTTCTTCCGTAGTCGTTTTTACAAGCGGCAACGTCTTTCTCAACAGCCCTTAAAAGTTCTTCCCGCGCCAAAGCAAGACTTTGGTTCCATTCAGGGGCTTTGTTAAATTCAATTAATGATGTTCGTTTTGCCATTTTATCGCCCGCCGATAACAATTGGCCTTGCTGAGGCCTGATAGTTCGGCAATTATCTTGCCCGGCACGCCGCGCCGAAAGAGTTCAAAGATCGCCTCATCACGCAATTTTATAAAAGGATTATGTATACTGATGGCAAGTTGAATCTCGGTGGATAGAATGCCCCAAACGAGCCGGGCTCGGGAAGAGGCGGTTTCCGGGTTGAAGCCGAAGGGCCAGGGCTGTTTTTCGTCTCGAAGAAAAGCCCAAGGTAAAAAGCTAGAGCCGGTGTTATCCATCGCCGTCTTGCTCCAAGGAAAGAAAGGCGGCCCGCGCGCGCCGATCCGCGCGGCGCTTTGATTGCTCGGCCCGCGCCCATTGAAGCAGGGCCAAATCTCGGCCGCTGATGACCCGAAGGCCGGCAATTTCGGCCAAGGCCGAGATAGGGGTGAAGTCGTCTAAGGCGTGGCAGAGAATCACAAGCCAGGCCAGACCGGGAAGGCGCTCAGGGTTGCCGGGCTTGCACCAATTATCCAAGGTGGCCTTAATAACTTTCCGGCCCATACCCTCGGCCTCGGCCAGCTCGTTCATCCGATCCACCACCTGGTCCCTCGACAGATTGGAGCGGCCCAGGGCGGCCTTGAGCGCCCTCTTGACGGCCGGGGCCGGGTCCAGGGGCGGCCGAAGATCGAAAAGCTCAGGGTGTCGAGGCTGGGGCATGGCGTTCAAAAAAACCTATAAATGGACATTGCCTTGATAATCAAAATAAGTTAAAAGAAGCATTATCATCACTTAGCGTCGGGCTGGCCGCCCCAAAGCTCCTCAAAGGGGCGGCCAAGGGTAAGGGCAATAAGTTTTTGGGCACGTTGGGATTTAAACCGACCATTGACAACACCATTGACGTGGCCCTTGCTATACCCCGTCTTCACAGCAAGCTCGGTTTGGGTGAGCCCTTGATCCAGCAACGCTTTTTTGACGTTCGTGAATTTCATATTTCCCCCAAGGCTCTTAATTGAGCTGTGCAGGTAAGGATAGTATGCACCTTATGGAAAAAAATGCAAGAAAAATCTTTTCACGCGACTTAGGTGTTAAGCTATGTCAAAAATAGGTAAAAGAATCAAGACGATACGGGCAGGAACGCATCAAACCCAGCTGGAGGTCTCCAAGATTCTCGGGGTGAGCAAGGGGCACATTTCGGCAATTGAGCGGGGCACGGCGACTCCCTCCGACCAGTTTATAAAGTCGTTTTGCCGGGCCTACAATATCCTTGAATCATGGCTCCGGACAGGGAGCGGCCCGCTCATTATTGCTCCGACACGGACCTGGGAGGAGATAGTCGAGACGCAGCCGATCCGGAAAGACCCGCTCTATGAAGGATTGCGGCTTTGGCTTGAGGGTTCCATTGAGGCACTATACCGGATATTCAATACGCTCTCGATTTACAAGTCGGGCACGAAAATCACCGACCAAATCCGGCCCGAGGTCTTGACGGCGAAGCAGACCATGCTGGAAGCGATAGATCGCCTTCGCCTCCTTGCCGACTCCCTGATGAAGTGGGAAGGGGAAGCTGCCCCGGATACCCAAAAACGTGAGAAAACCAGAGATAAATAGCGGAATCGGCAATTTTGTCAGTTTTCGCCCCCTGAAACGGCCGGGGAAGACAGCTATCCATGTAAACCTAAAAAGGTCCCGAAACAGGGCTCCGAGCGGCGGAAAGGCGGGTTTGACCGGCACTGGCAAAAAGAGGATAACCGAATAAGATCATTTAAAAATATCGATTTGCAACCAGTTTGAGAAAAATTTGCAATCAGTTTGAGAAAAATTATATCCGATTTAAGGGAAACAAGGACGGCTCGCCTTGACGTTGTGGCCCCGAGCCGAATGATCTAACTTATTATTTTATAAATACTTTCCTCTCACATAGAAGTCACAAACGCCTCAAAAAAATAGCAGAAAAGTCGCAGAAGAATCGCATACGATCCAGCAATATCATAGTTCTCAAACCAAATGACCCCCCACA
>Ga0315282_10001786_pt1 | contig 40198 bp, 34 predicted proteins | sample YL17G07_20_MG_FD_203693 | JGI IMG/M metagenome (GOLD analysis project Ga0315282, IMG submission 203693) | Sediment microbial communities from Yellowstone Lake, YNP, Wyoming, USA - YL17G07_20 | ecosystem: Environmental > Aquatic > Freshwater > Lake > Sediment | place: USA: Wyoming | collected...
CTCCTGTCGAGGCTCCACTGGGAACCGCCGCTCGTCCCAGTATTCCGGATGAAAGATAGACATCAACTTCGACAGTCGGATTCCCTCGTGAGTCAAGGATTTCGCGAGCTTTGACGCCACTGATCTTCGTGTTCAAGGATTGTCTGCTCCGGTCATAAGGGTGTTCAAATCTCGGGGAAAAGCCCCATTTCTGTGAATTTAGTGGGAGAGAATAAACTCAAATATTCAGTAAAAATCAAACTTTGTGGAGGTCACTCACAAGGAGGGTTTCGCTGAGGCTGGTTGTAGACGGCTCTCAACCGCCCTTAACACCTCATCGACTTCGAGAAGCTTCATGCACTTCATGTATTCGTCTCCATGCTTATCGCAGAAGTCAAGGTGGCAAGGATGACACCAAACATCCTTGCGGAGAGCAAGGTGACCTTCTGAGGCGCTGTAAGGAAACCAGACGCTCTCTTCTCCTGGCCCAAAGATTCCAATGGTCCTTGTTCCAACGGCGACCGTGATGTGCATTGGGCCGGAGTCGTTGGCGACATACACATTCACATGTGAAAGAATGGCTGTGAGCTGGCGAAGGGGAAGAATCTCAAGAACCTTCACATTCCCTACACACCTGCGAGACACCTCGGTCACGATCTCTCGGTCTTTCGGACCCTGGGTGAGAATGACTTGTACACCCAGCTTCGCGATGAGATTGTCTGCTAACTGTGCGAACCTGTCCGAAGGCCAGACCTTTGCTGGCCAGCTTGCACCGGGGTTCAGAGCGACAATGGGGCGAGCAACGTCAACTCCATTCCACCGCAGGTAGATCCGCGCCTCTCGTCTTTCATCTTCAGTCAGGAAAATCTCTGTCTTCGTCGATTCTGGCTTGACTCCGAGTGCTCGAAGAAACTGAAAGTAAAACTGAACTGCCGTCTTTGGCTTTGCATCATCTTTTATTCGATGTGTATACAAGCCACTCCTTGTTCTCCCATCAAGACCGACGCGAACTCTTGCGCCAGTTGCGTAGGTGAAGAGGGCAGTCCTTGGATTGCCAAAGAAGTCGATCGCCAGGTCATACTTGTGAGTGTGTAAGCGTCTATAGAATAGAAGTTGTGAGAAGATGTTCTTCTTCATGTCGTATGGGATAATCTCATCGAGATGGGGATTGTGCTCAAGGAGCGAGACTGCTTCTCTTTCAGCGAGGTACGCGATATGCGCCTCTGGATAGGCTGCCCTCATGGCGCGGATTGCGGGTGTCGTCAGCACGACATCGCCGATGAACCTCAGTCGACTAAGCAGGATTTTCTGAAATGTGTGCAGCGTTTTTCATCCTCCGAATCTCAATCTAACAGATTTCGATGCTCATCGAGCCAGTCGCAGTACTCGATCTGGTCATTAATGAAGTTCATATCTCCTTCGTTCGTCGTGTAGTTCAAAGAATGCCAGAGATGGATCTTTGCACTCTGGAAATCCTTTAGATGAAGGAGACAGTACCCGAGGGTCTTTTCAAGCTCGTAGTCCAGCACTGGATCATCAAAGTGCTTCTTTGTTTCTTTGAATGTATTCAGATCGATCTTCGAAAGCTCTTTCAAAGCTGCTTGGTATCTTCGCTGACGGATGTAGGCTTTCCCAAGTAGATAAAGTGTGACCGAATTCTTCGGGTTTTCCGTGAGCGCTTGTTGGAGAATGGAAACCCTGATCGAGTCATCGCCGGCTGCGGCGATCAAGCGCTTCATGAATGCGTCGAGTTCTGGATGACGTAGAGCCTCTAGCCTCACCGCGGCTGCTTCATTGTACGCCTCGAGGACATCGAGCCCTCGAAGTTCTGCGTAGAATCTCTTTGCTTCCTCCGGATGGCCAAGGAGCCACCTGCAGTCTCCAAGTGTCAATTTTGATGGGACGAAGGCTGGAGCTTGAGTGCTGTCATCGAACATCTCTTGAAGCTGCGAGCTGATGCTGTCGTATTTCCCGAGTCGAAACTCTGAAGCGAATAATCCCAGCGCTGCCTCTCGGTTGTGGCTCATTGCGTAACTCGACTGATAAAGCTGATATGCCTTCTCGTACTCTTTCTCACTGAATGACGCTGACGCTTCCTCGTTTAACTCGGCGATGGTACGTGCACACACCTTCCTGAAGATTGAGGGTCTTGCAAACAGTAGTCTGGCCCTTGTCATATCGGCTGGAGGCACTTCGGTCGATTGGAGGTGGAGCCTCCACTCCTCGAGAAGATCCTCCAGACGTCGCCTGTAAACTTTCTGGAATTGCCCCCATGGGTAGAGTGCGGTGAACCTCCGCATGCCGTATTCATCGATGAGAAAGCGACAAAACGAGCCGCAGAGGAGATAACTTACGGAGGATGGCTTGGCAGCAAACCCGGTGAATGAGAAGACGCTCTGAACGTCGCCTAACAAGCCAGAGCGAAACAAAGCAGCAGCAAACTGATGCGGAGTCCGGTCTCCTGCATCCCAATCAATAGCCACGGCGAGGCCTTCAATCAACCCGGGAGTCGGACTGAGCCGGAGAAATGGCATTCCAAAAGCCCCTGCAAGGATATGAACAAGCTCATGTCTGAAAGTGCTCTCGAATGAGTCGAGGTTCAGGTGGATTTCACGCCTCCAGGGTTTCGCGATGTCTGTCGTGCTCGTTCCGATGAGTTTCCGTTTGAGCTCGGGGGTGGGGTAGAGGTAGGAATCGATCTTGTTGTAGAAATTCACCCGAAGGGCCCTCGTCACTTGCATGTAGCGGAACTCGTGTACTGCAGCGATCCATTTAATGCGATCTTCATTGACTCTCGTTGTGGAGTAGTAGATGTTAAAGTGGTGAGTAATGTATTTTGAACCGAGCTGCCGTTGTATGAAACTCGTCGATGATTCAAATTGGAGGTCGTCTCTCATCACGCAAGCGCTCGTGAGCACCAACAGCCCGAGAACGGCAACAATACTCTCGACATCTCTCCGGAAGAGATATCGAAGCGTCCGCAATCGGACAAGGAATCGATCTGAGTTCGAAGAGTTCTGGGCGGCCATCAGCGTCACGGAGAGCAACGTGACGCCAGCAATGACGGTAAGAAGGCGAGAGAGAAGAAGTGTCCTTGTTATCGTGAGGACTTCGTCATACGTGAAGCCTGGGAAGTACCCGAAAAGAAAATTGTATGCAAATAGCTGTGGCGATGTGACTGTGAGATAGATCGGGTGGAGGAGAATGAGGATGAAGATAATGGTATATACGATCACGGGCCGGCGGAACCACACTGCAGTGCTCACGCCCAAGGAGACGCTATACAATATCGTCACCGCCGGGATGAGGAGGAAAAAAGCGAGTCCGGTTGAGAACGAACAGTTCTTGACGAAGAAGGCGTTGAGCGAGATAAGGATCAGTGGAATGAGTAACAGAGCAAGATTGAGAAGAAGAGCAAAGAAGACAAAGGAGGTGAGGTCACTTTTCGAAACGGTCTGTTGTCCTGCAAACTTCCGTCGAAATAGTCCTATTGTGAGAACGCCAGAAAAAAGACCTCCGAAAACACCAATGACAGCCGAGAACTCATATCCGAGATAATCAAAGAGGGGGATCCGACTGAGGATAACCGTAACTGCTACATACGCCGCAGCCGTAACCCAAACCAATCTCGTCCGAAGATTTGTCACCAAGGAATTTGCTTTTGTTGAAGGAGGGACACGGGAATCAATAGCCGCCACAGGAAGACGATCGTCTTCAGAATTCTTCTCCAGCCACACGCGTGATATCTGCGCCAAGGCCTTGAAGTTTCTGCTCGATCTTTTCGTACCCTCGGTCGATGTGATAGACCCGGAGCACCTCTGTCGTCCCTTCGGCGACAAGCCCCGCGAGAATCAATGATGCTGACGCTCGCAGATCAGTGGACATGACCTTCGCTCCTTTAAGGCCCTTCACACCTTTAACGAGGGCAAGATTCTCTTCGAGCTCGATGTTTGCTCCAAGGCGGTTGAGTTCGGGCACGTGCTTGAAGCGGTCAAAATAGATTGTTTCCTTGACGACTGCGGAGCCGTTTGCGATTGACATCAGAGCAATCCACTGTGCTTGCAGATCGGTCGGAAACCCGGGGTAAATAGCTGTCGTGACATCAACCGGACGGATGGATTCTGGTGCAACGAGCTTGACGCTATTCTCGTTCACAAAGAGCTTTGCACCGGTGGCCTCAAGCTTTGCAAGCAATGCCGCCAGGTGCTCGGGGTCACAATTCTGGACGCGCACTTTGCCGCCAGCAAGGGCACCAGCGATGAGGAATGTTCCCGCCTCAATCCGGTCGGGAATGGTTGTTTCGTCAGCGGGGTGAAGCTCAACAACGCCTTCAATCTCGAGTCGATTCGAGCCGACGTTGTGAATCTTTGCCCCCATCTTCACGAGGAAATTCGCCAGCTCGGTAATTTCCGGCTCAATGGCCGCGTTCTCAATAATGGTCGTTCCTTGTGCTAACACAGCGGCCATCATGACGTTTCCCGTGGCACCGACGCTTGACACATCAAATGCGATTCTTGCTCCCCTGAGCCTTCCAGCCTTTGCAACGATGTAGCCCGCTTCGAGCGTGATTTCAGCTCCGAGTTTCTGGATTCCCTCGATGTGCAAGTTTACTGGCCTGGGTCCCCATGCACAACCCCCAGGAAGAGAAACCTTTGCATAGCCGTACCGCGAGACGAGAGGGCCAAGGACATAAATTGAAGCCCTCATTTTCTTGACCTGCTCGTACGAGGCCTCATAGCTTGTCACGCGTGAGCTATCAATGGTAAGCATGTGGTCTTTAAGTTCAATCTGAAGTCCCATCGTCTCGAGCATTCGGGACATCGTTGTCACGTCACGGAGAGCAGGTGTATTGGAAAGTCTGTATACACCCCCCGCGAGGAGAGTAGCTGGCATGAGGGCGAGGGTGGCGTTCTTAGCTCCGCTGACATTGACGGTGCCGTTCAGAACCTTCCCGCCGTTTATGATGAATTTGTCCAAAGTAAAGTCCCGGTGTGACTGGGGATTGGGGGGTTGAAATCAAAACGCACGCGGTAATATACGGCAATTCCCTGCGAAGTTCAATGGACAGGGGACCTGGAAAATGCATTCGCAAAAGTGGGGGGTGAAATAGGGAACGGTTGACCGTAAGATACAATAAGTCAAGAAGGATTATTCATCTTAGGAGGTAAACCCTTATGTAGAGATAGCCCCAGAGCTTGAGAGCGTTTTTGACCTAACGACTCTCATGCAAGACCCTTTCGGTTACCTTCTTTACGAGTCAACACCCCGTAATGTTTTTCCTTGACTTTTCGCAGCACCTGCCGTATATTCACGCCAAGAACCTTCCAGGAATCCCAGCCAGCTTAGCATAAGGCTTGCCGCTGATGACACACGCAAGGTCAAGTGAACTGCCTCTGTCCCCCACGAACGGGACTTGAGTCTGCAAATAACAACTTGATTACAGGAACTCAGCTCATCCATGGACAGAATAATTCAACTGCTGAAAGACTATTCTCCCGCATTTGCTGTCCTAGTTGCGATTGAGGCGTCCATCGTATTCTCGCTGAAGCTGCTCCTAGAAAAGTCCCTATCGGCACAATTCGACAAATTAGCTCGTGCAGAAAACCGAAAGTCGAATTTCCGTGAGAAGGTTGACAGAGACTGCTACGAGTTACTATCTGCTTCCCAGAAGCGAATTGTTAAGGTGTCAACGCAACTCAGAAGGATCTTGAAGGGTTATCGAATCGAAGGATTCACGGATGGTGGGGAGATAGTCCAGCTTCGGGACATAACAGACGAGATTGTAGCTTCATTGCATATGCTGCCGCCTGATTTGGCCGAGATCCTTATGGACGAAATCAAAGCTCTGCACAAGCTAGCAGAGAAAGGCGAGGCTTTTGCTAAATCTGGGTGGAAAAAGTTTGACAAACACTTTGTAGCGTTCCAAGCAGGGATGAAAGAGTATCTTCAAAGGCAGATTTCATAAACGGTGCCGCCATGCACCCATTGTTCAATGATCCATAAACTAAGGAGGATTCCATGCACACCATTAAGCGACCTGAAGAGGACGAACCTGTCCTTGTCGAGGAGGAACAAGCCCAAGAAAAAAAAGACGCATACCCTTGGGAGTTGCACAGGTTAGTTCAACGCCCTCCGGTGGCAGATCCAAGAGCGAGCCAAACTCTGTACACGAAGGAAAAAGGAAAAGAGGGTCTGTAGGGGCTGTTGTGACCATGGAAAAGAGTCAAGCGGAATCAACTTGACTCTTTTCCTAACAATAGGATGCCAGTGGTTTTGATAGTCGCTCATAAGGACGACCTGCATGCGGAACGAATTGAGCAGGAGTTGCATCGTCGAGGTGCAGACCACTTTCATCTCGATACTGGGGTATTTCCAAGTGAGAATGCTGATATAGTTCTTGCTATTGAGGACGGGTCTTTTTCAGGAAAGTTGCGCTTCAACAACAAGTCAGTGAACGTGGCTGACATTGCAAGCGCATACTTCAAAGAAGTTATAACATATGATTCGGCCAACACGAGGCTGACTGCCAACCGCGCCGAGTTCATTCAGTGTGAATCGGGAGAAGCTCTTTTCGCGCTCTGGCGTTGTCTTTCCCTGCAAGGGTGTTTGTGGTTGAATGACCCCGCAGCAATGTGGCCGGCATCCAGCAAGCTGTTTCAGCAGGCGTTAGCAGCTCAGCTTGGCTTCAAAGTGCCGGACACATTAGTTACAACCGAGGTTCAAATTGCGCGCGCGTTCATAGCTGCTCACCAAAACGGAACCGTTACAAAACTCCTTGATGCAGGAACAGTGGTCGTGGACGACCAAGGCGAGGCGTACGGTGTGCCAACGAGTTTGATTGATTTGGCCACATTTGAGAACCACAAAGATGTGTTGAGGCAGGTACCATACTGCTTCCAAGAATATGTTCCCAAGGGTATTGACTTGAGGGTTACAGTTGTGGGCGATAATGTCTTTCCCGTCGAGATTCATTCAGAGCAGGTGGATTGGAGAATTGATGATGTGGAGAATATAGCTCACGTGAGACACGTTCTGCCGACACGATTGGAAGACCTGTCTCGCCAGTTGCTTCGGAAGCTGGGTCTTGCTTATGGCGCCATTGACATGGTCTTGACTCCATCGGGGGACTATTATTTCTTAGAGGTGAATTCGGTCCCCGCGTGGGCATGGATTGAGGACAGGACTGGGTTCCAAATATGTGCTGCAATTTGTGACATGTTGCTGAGTCGGAGAAGACCTTCGGATAGCTCTGGCTAACACTTTCGAAAATGTCTAGGTCAAGACATAGTGCCGCCGAGACCGAGTTGCCCAAGCGACTGGAGAGGAGCTACTCATGGACATAGAAAGATTCGTTAGGACGATCGCCATTGGCCTTTTGGTCTTGCGTGGGGGTGGAAGTTCGTTTGGACAAACAAACTTCTGGGAAAAGACAAACGGGCCTTATGGGGGCAGCGTTCGGTCCCTCGCGATCAATTCGAGTGGTGACGTATTTGCTGGGACTTGGGGAGGCGGGGCTTATGTTTCAAGAGATGGCGGAGAAACCTGGACTGGAATCAAAGCACTTCCTTTGAGCGGGGATATTACATCTTTCGCGATCAATTCGAGTGGCCACATATTTGCCAGTGAAATTGGCGGGGGAGCCATTCACCGTTCAACCGATAATGGTGCAAACTGGGTGCCAAAGAACACTGGCCTGACGGCTTGGTGGTGTTATTCGCTCGTCATCAATCGATCTGGACACATCTTTGCTGGTTTTGGCGGGGGAGGAGTTTTTCGGTCGACAGACAATGGGGAGACATGGAGCGCAATAAACTCTGGACTAACAAATGACGCGGTCACCGCTCTTGCGATCGACTCGAGCGGACAGATATTTGCCGGTACTTTTGAAACTACTGGAGGTGTGTATCGTTCCACGGACAATGGCGACACCTGGAACCTGGTTGGCCTAAAGAATACTGAAGTTTACTCTCTAGCAATAAGTTCGACGGGGGTCGTATTTGCTGGGACTTACGGTAGGGGAGTGTATCGTTCGACAGACGGTGGAGCAAGTTGGACTCAGATCAATTCAGGTCTGACCAATACTGTTGTCTGGTGCCTAGCTGTAAATCCCAGTGGAGCCGTATATGCTGGAACCTTGGGTGGAGGCGTCTATCGTTCGACGGATAATGGAGCAAATTGGACTCAAATCAATTCCGGTCTGACTAATCGTTCAGTCTTGTCCCTGACCATGAATTCGGATAAATACGTGTATGCGGGGACTTCAGGTGGAGGACTATATCGCTCGACGGACCTCGGCGAATCTTGGACTCAAACCAACAATGGTCTGACCAATGCTGATGCGAACTCCCTTGCCGTCAATTTGAATGGGGTCGTGTTTGCTGCCACTGATCATGGTGTTTATCGTTCCATGAACAATGACGGAAGCTGGGAGCAAGTGAATAACGGTCTGGCTTGGCCTGCGAGCCTCTCTCTAGCCATCAATTCGAGTAGAGATATATTCGTTGGAACCTACGGTGGCGGAGTCTATCGCTCCAGGGATGAGGGCGAAAATTGGACTCCCGTTGGCAACTTGAACAATACTGAAGTGTCCTGTCTAGCCATCAATGCGAATGGAGACATCTTCGCTGGGACCCGGGGTGGAGGAGTATATCGGTCAACCGACAACGGAGCAAGCTGGATCCAAGTCAACAACGGCCTGACAAACAGCTGGGTGAACGCCCTGGCCATCGACTCAGCTTCACAGATCTTCGCTGCGACTGGGTTTCAAAGCGTATTTCGATCAACCGACAGTGGAGCCAATTGGACCCAGGTGGCTAGGATGAAATATGAAACTTATTCGCTTGCCATTAATCCCAGTGGAGACATTTTCGTAGGGACGGCTGGTGAAGGAGTCTATCGTTCAACTGACAGCGGACAAACTTGGACTGGCGTTGGTCCGCGCCAGACTGTGAATTGCCTCGTCACTAATCGGCGTGGAGACGTATTTGCCGGGACCGGAGGTGGGGTCTCCCGTTCTGAAGACAATGGCGCAAACTGGAACGAAATCAATGACGGCTTGCCTTACACCTCAGTTCTCTCTCTGGTCATCAATCCAAATGGGTACGTTTTTGCCGGGACTTTTGGTAGGGGGGTTTTTCGTAGCGTGAAGTCCACTACAGCAAACCGGGCACCCAGTGCCTTTAGGGTTTTGACCCCGCGCACCGTCGAGACTGTGAACCTCACATTCCCAGTCAAGCCAATCAAGTTTACTTGGGAACAATCGAAAGACCTTGATCCAGGCGATAGCGTGAAATATACTTTTGCATTGTCGGGCGCTGGTTTCGGTACTACAATTGCACAAATTAGAGACACGACCGTTTCCTTGAACATCATGTCAAGACTTACGCGTGGAAATACTTACAAGTGGTTTGTTCGCGCCAGCGATGGGTTAGCTGAGACCTCATCAGACACAGGGCGTTTTGTCACGTCTTCAAGTGTTGTAAATGCCGATGAAATTGGCAATCGATTGCCAGGAACATTTGTGCTTTTTCAGAATCATCCGAATCCGTTTAACCCCTCGACTAGTATCTCATTCGAGCTTCCATCAAAATCATTTGTCTCGCTGAAAGTATTTGATGTTCTGGGAAGAGAAGTGGCCGTTCTTGTCTCCGAAGAGCTGCCTGCAGGAACGTACGCACAGCAGTGGCGTGCAGGACATTTGGCAAGTGGAGTATATTTCTATCGTCTACAGGCGGGGCCTTTTCTTGATACGAAGAAGCTTATCTTGCTGAGGTGATCGACGCCTGCGATTCGCAGGACTCTACTATCGTGGCAGTCCCTGCGAAGTTCAATTGACTCAGGGCGTGCGGAAAGACTTGCAATTTGTTTTCAAGTCAATTACCTTTGACTATCATCGATTCAACCCCTCTGTCTGCCACATAAGAACACACTCACCATGGCCTCCGATCAGAGACTCTTCGTTGCCGTTGCTGGGAACATCGGCTCTGGAAAGTCCACCCTCACGAGGTTGCTCAGTGGTCAGTTCAACTGGGAACCATATTTTGAATCGGTCGATGACAACCCCTATCTGAGCGACTTTTACGCAGACATGAAACGCTGGTCCTTTCATCTACAAGTCTATTTCCTCTCGAAGCGTTTCATGAATCAGAAGCAGATCCTCGAGTCGGAGCGCTCTATCATCCAGGACCGCACGATTTATGAAGACGCGGAAATCTTCGCCCGGAATCTTTATGAGATCGGTCAGATGGATGAAAGAGACTACCGGAATTACCGTGAGCTTTTCAAGGTGATGACAAACTACCTCAAAGCGCCAGACTTGCTCATCTACCTCCGTGCTTCCGTGGACACGCTGCTTCGTCAGATTGCCATGCGAGGAAGGGATTTTGAGAAGGGGATAACGCGGGAATATCTTGAGCAGCTCAACCGCCACTACGAGCACTGGATCTCTCAGTACGAGCTTGGGCCACTCCTCTGCATTAAATCAGACGCCATCGACTTTGTTAAGAACGGCGACCATTTCCTCAAAATCGTGGGATCGGTGGAATCCAAGCTGAAAGAAATTGGTGTGTTGGTTTCCTCCTCAGCTTCATAGTGGCGATTATCCAACGCCTAGCTTTCGCTTATATTCCCTTTCATTTTTGAGCAGCTCAATCGCCACCCGCAACTGTTTATCATCCTTTAAACCCGCTCGGATTCTTCCCTGCTCGCCGTAGTATCGACTGAAGAGTTCAGCCGCGAGGGCTTGCCGTATCTCGTCAGCGTGACGTGTGAACTCATTCGCTTTCTCTTCTGAAACGGCTTTCAAGATTCGATCGATATCCTTGAAGATACTCGGACCATAGTTTTCCTTCTGCGCTATCTCCTTTAACTCCGCAACCTTTGTTTCGCTTTCCTCCTGATACTTGAAGTGTTCTTGCTGGAGATACCTCTTAAAGTCTGAAAAGACGGAGTCGCTCGCTTCAAAGTCCTCCGGGAGGATCTTGTGTTCGGTGGCGAAGTGCGTCGCATATTTGAAGAACTCCGCCTTTCGAATCAACTCTTTCATCAGCTGGCTTTGACCATCCTCGGTGACTACAGTGTCAGGAAGAATTCCCCCAGCCTCATAGACTTTCCGGTCATGGGCTGTATGGTACTCCTGGCGCAAGCTATCTGGCGTCACTGGGACGACGCCATCCTTTCCTTTGTGAGAGTAATCAAGCTCCTGGATGCACCGTCCGCTCGGCGTGTAATATCGAGCAGTGGTTACCTTTAGCGACGTGTTGTAGCTCAGCGGAAGAATCGTCTGGACGAGACCTTTTCCGAACGTTTGTGTGCCCACAATGACCCCGCGGTCGAGATCTTGAATTGCACCGGCAACAATCTCACTGGCACTCGCACTCATCTTGTTTACCAGAACAGCAAGCTGTGCGTCGCCGAGCATAGGTTCTTCATTTGCAGTGTACTTTTTTTCAGCATCGCTCCGTCGTCCCTTCGTCGTCACGATCAGGCTTCCGCGTGGGAGAAACTTCTCTGCGACATCGACGGCAACATCGAGAAGCCCGCCGGGGTTGTCGCGCAAATCCAACACAACTCCCCTGATCGCTCCCTTTGCCTTCAAATCCTTGAGTGTTTGACGCAACTCGTCGCCAGCAGTCCTGCTGAACCGGTCGAGTTTGATGTACGCGATGCCATCATCGACGAACCCGGCGTAGGAGATATTCTTGGGTCGGATCTCCTCGCGCACGAGGACGAAGTCAAGCGGAGTCTTTTCTTCCTCGCGCTCAATCTTCACTCTTACTTCGGTCCCGGGTTCTCCGCGAACAAGCGCGCGCACGGAATCGAGCTTCATCCCCGTTACCTGGCGGCCATCCACTTCGAGAATCCGGTCTCCGGCGCGTATCCCTTGCTTGAAGGCTGAATATCCTTCCATCGGGTAGATTACGGTGACCTTTCCATCTCGGAGTCCGATTGTCACGCCGATGCCGCCGTACTTTCCGGTGGTGATAAGCTCGACTTCTTCTTTTTCATTCTCATCGATGAAAACAGTGTACGGGTCGAGTGTCCCGAGCATCCCGTCGATCCCAGAGCGCATGAACCTTTCTGGATCTACCTCATTGACGTAATTGCTGACAATCTCCTTGTACACTTTCCCGAAGATATCAATTCCCTTATTGATCTTGAAATAGTAGTCAGTGTCTCCGGGGAAAACAAACCCCATGGAGCAAATGAGGACAAAGAGGAAGATGATAGAAGAAAGCGTTGAAACTGTTTTCTGCCTTAGCATTGTACCCCTCCACCGTGTTTTTCCTTCAAGAGCTTCAAGCGTTGTGAGACGATTGCCCAAATCTTCTCTTTCAAAACATCTATTCGTTCAGTTCCGTTCAGTACGACAAATCGATGGGTCTCCGTCCGAGCGATTTCAAGGTACCCGTCTCGAACGCGGTCGTAGAATGCGTTCCCAGAGCTCTCCATCCGATCTTCCCTCAATCCAGCGAGGGCCTTCCGGCGTTCGACTTCTCTCGAGTCAATGTCGAGATAGAAGGTGACATCGGGCGTAACTCCCGAGGTGGCGATGCTGTTGAGTCTCTTCACTCCTTCGTGATCAATGCCACGGCCCCAGCCCTGGTACGCGGTAGTGGAATCATAGAATCGGTCGCACACGACCACATCACCCCTTTCCAGCGCCGGCTTGATGACATCGCCGACCAGTTGCGCCCGAGCCGCGGAGAAAAGGAAGAGTTCAGTGATGTGGCTCATGCTGCTATGCTTTGTATCGAGAAGGATTGTCCGTATTCGTTCGGAGAGATCTGTTCCCCCGGGTTCTCTGAGGAAAACGACTCTCCTCGCCGGCAGGATGTGCTCGGATGCGACATTGTCATCGGTCTTTTGAATTTTCTCGAGATGTTCAACCAGCAGTTTCGCCTGCGTAGTCTTTCCCGAACAATCTAAGCCCTCAAACGTGATCAGCATAGAGATCCGTGGAAGAGAGTGATCATGGCCTTCCTCATCATCGACAATAAAACAAATATTGGCGATATTTGCAATCAGAGCCGCGCTTGATTATCAGGCTAATTTCAAGTAATTTCGTTTGAAGTGTTGTCTTCTGCCCCAACCATTCCATTGCATGCCGAAGAGACCAGGGAAGAAGGCGCAGGATCGCGTCGGTGACCAGAGCCGAAGGAAAGTCCCTGGCGCTCCATCTGATTCCCGCAGGCAGGATTCAGAAATCATCAAAGATGCTCTCCGAGGCAATCAGGCAGCCTACCAGAAGTTGATGCGCAAGTATCATGATGCGATCTACATGCTCATTTATCGCATGGTGAGAGAAAAGACTGAGGTCGAAGACCTGACGCAGGAGGCCTTCATTAAGGCGTTTGCATCCCTCCGAAACTTCAACAATGAGTATGCCTTCTCGACGTGGCTCTACAAGATTGCCACCAACAATTGCATTGACTATATCAGAAAGAAAAAGCTCCAGCCTTTTTCGCTCGATAAGCCCGTCGATTCTGATCAGGATCAATACACGTTTGAAGTCCCTGATACTTCATTTGAAGCAGATAAACCAATAATTGAACGGCAAAGGGCTAAGTTCCTTGAGGAGGCGATCAACGCGCTGCCGGAGAAGTACCGGCGGGTGATCATCCTTCGGCACAAAGAGGAACGAGACTACCGTGAGATTGCGAAGATTCTTCGTCTGCCCCTCGGTACTGTGAAGGCCCATCTCTTCCGAGCACGTGAACTCCTGAAGAAGTACCTGCGGAACAAGATCCAGCAGTTTTAGTCCCCGCAACATTTACCAACTCATCGCCGTATATGTAAGTGGCAACGTGTCAATGAAGACCGCGCTAGGAATTTTCGAAATGCATCGAAGATGGTTGACATGTGCACTTCTCATTGGGACTCCCTTCCTCCTTCTGACTACACTGGGAGCAGTTCTCTTTCTTGGCCTTGGTTCCGGTCATCGTGAGATCCCTCGGACAACGGAAAAGGAAGTGGACGTGAATCTCCAGGCTGCATTTGGCAATGTGTACGTATCGAGAGGCGACTCAAAGAAGATCTGCAGCGTCGACATCAAAGACACTGACAGTGACAAACCAAGAGGCACGATCAACTACAAGATTAGTGCCGGCGTTGGTAAACTTGACATCGATCTTAGCAAGTTCGGAGAATCAGGGTTTGGAACCGAGGAGAAGCACCATCTTGACCTTGGGGACCTCGAATCCGGGAAGTGGTACGTCCGCCTCACGGATCAGATCCCAATATCATTCAACGTGGAGCTTGGTGTCGGGAAGGGTGACTTCGACTGCTCTGGTCTCTTGATTAAGAACTTTGTCCTTTCAGCAGGCGCAAGCTCAGTGAACCTTCGTTTCCCTCAGCCAAACAAAGTTCAGATCGACAATATGAAGATCGAGACGGGCGTCAGCAAGTTCGTTGGCGAGGGTCTTGGGAATGCGAACTTCCGGAACTTTCAGTTCAGCGGGGGAGTGGGAAGTTATACTCTCGACTTCAGTGGCAAGCTGAATCGGGAAGTAGACGTAAAAGTTGAAGTAGGACTGGGGAGTGTAACCATTGTCGTCCCGCGAGATGTCGGTGCCCGCGTTCTCTATCAGAAGAGTTGGGTCTCGAAAATTGATCTTGACAGAGACTTTGAAGAGAAACGGGAGGGCCAGTATTTCAGCGACAATTACAGCACTGCTTCAGGCCGGATGAACATCAGCGTTGAATCGGGCTTCGGTCATGTGAAGATTCGGCGTGTGAGCCCATAACTCCAGGACCGAGCTCTCTGCACCTAGTTGAGGTCAAGCATCCTTCTTGTTTCCGCGATTTCACCTGCTCTGAGACTGCAGAAGTAAACACCTCTCGCAAGAGTCTTTCTGTCGAACAATTCGCCGCACCGCCCTCGTGATCCCGACGCGTTGAAGAGACCAGCTTCCCTTAGCTGGCAATCTCAGACAGCCACGAGCAAACAAGATCTCCCCTCCGGTCCGAAGACCGTGGTTCGTTCTACCTCAAGATCGTCATTTTTCTGATTTCAGAGTATGCCCCAGCCTGAATCCTGTAGAAGTATACGCCGCTGGAGAGATTCGAAGCCACGAACGGAACCTCGTATTGGCCTGCGCTCTGACGTGCGTCCACAAGGCGTGCAACTTCCTGTCCGAGCAAATTATAAACCACGAGGGTAACTCGGCTTTCACTCGGCAAATCGTATTGTATCTTCGTGGACGGGTTGAACGGGTTCGGATAGTTTTGATACAGGGAGAATGACAAGGGAAGCTGTGACGCAATCCTCAGAACAACATTCCACTTCTGCTTTGCAGCGTCGGCGTTTGCTTGAAGACTCTGAAGGTCTAAGCCTGCGAGAACCGCAAAGCCCACTATTACGCTGTCGTTCGCTCCAATCGAGAGCGGACCAGTCCCGATAACCATCGAGACATCCGCGGGACCTTCTTGTGCGTGGGTCGTTCCACCACTTAGCGACTGCCATTTCTCTGCCTTCGTGAACCCATCGTACACTCCCGGATTCCCTGGGTCTGTACTGCTGTTGTCAATTGCACGATACTGCGGCGAGCCTGAGCTGAGAAGTGATGCACCGACATAGGTTTTTGAACCAGCTGAGGCTAAATCGTAGGCATACCCAAGGTGGCGAGGGGAGTCGTACTTTGACACGTTCGAGTCCACGGACCCCACGTCCCAGTCGAGGTAAAGGCCCGCATAGACACTTTCGATGGCTGTACCCGTCGTGTTTCGGAGCGCGTATTTCAAAATGATGTAATCATTGTCTGGGGCATCCTTGAACGCAAAGGTATTCAAGGTGATGCGAAGGCCAATTTTGTTTGCTCCCGCTCCATCATCTGTGAAGATACTCAAGCCGTCCTGGTTCGAAATACGACTGGGTTGGACGAAAGAAAACCTCATCTGCGGAACGAAAGCGGAGTCCTGAAAATTTTGGTCGTTACCTCTCGCTTCATCAACAACATGGGTGACATCAGTTCCAGCCATGAACGCACCTTCAAAGAGGAGGTTATCCTCGCCGCCTCCGTGGAAGACGAACCCTGTCCCTTGGACATTATCTGGATAATCGTTGAAAGCGAGGGTTCCCTTGCTTGTGACCGTCATCGTGATGTTATTGATATTGTGATCTTTGTATGTTGGATTCAAGAGAACATTGAAGCCCGTGTAGTCGTGATACGCCCCATCCGTAAAGTCCACGTAGACGACAGCTTTATGGTTCTCTGGGACAGACGATGATACTTGAAAGCTAAGAGCATTGGATGTGTTCGTGACAGTTTGGAGTGTACCCATCGCCCCGAGTTGGATGCTCCCGGGAATGATAGCAATGTACTGATCTGATGTCGAGAGTTGAGCCGCCGCATTTGCACTCCGATGCAGAAAATTCGTGAACTGCCCCACAAGGATTATGGTCTCCCCGGGATCAAGTGAGCCATCGTTGTTCCCTCTGATCGAATTGCTCAATGTAAAGGAAGTCATCTGCAAACCAGGAGAAGAAGTATCCGTTACTGCGCGGAAAACATTCACGCGTCCTAAACCAAGTTGCTTCTCGTATCCCGTGTTGAGGTTGTCAATTGGATCTGCCGTCACACGGATTTGCTCTGCAATCTGAGCAGGAGTCCATGTTGGGTGAAGAGATTTCACAAGTGCTGCTGTGCCACTGACGATAGGCGCCGATGGCGAAGTGCCACTGAAATCGAGCCCGATGGCGACCGTGTAGGTCGATGGTTTCCAAGTGCTCAATATACTTGTCCCCGGTGATGATACACCGACGTACGGTCCGTAGTTTGAGGACTGACTGCCCCCCCAGTCTGATCTCCGATCCGTTGAGTCTGTTGCGGCGACTGCCAGGACATGGGCATACCCTGCAGGATAGAAGGGATCACTGCTGCCATTGTTTCCAGCAGCGGCGACCACCAATGCCCCTTTTGTGGTTACATAATTTATGACGTCCTGGTCAAATTGGGAGTAACCCGCCCCCCCCCAACTCGCATTGATGACAGAAGCACCGTTGTCCGCAGCGTAGACCATCCCTTCGTTGCCGTAGAGGATGAAGGGGTTGCCGCTCGCATCGCGTTGGTCATTTTCTGAAACCTTCACTGCCATCACTTTGCACTTGAAGCCCACACCTGCGACGCCAATCCCGTTGTTCGTCACTGCTGAAGCTATCCCAGCAATGGCTGTCCCGTGGTCTGGGCGGTCTTCGTCGGGGTTATTGTCAGGTGTTCCATCCGGCCCTCCAAAGTCCCAACCTATGCTGTCTGCCGGGAAGTTTGGGTTCTGTCCCGGATGCGGATTGTGCCAGATGTTTTGCTTCAAATCTGGGTGGTCCCACTGGACTCCAGTATCGATGATGCCAATAACGATCGATGAATCGCCTTTTGTGACGTCCCATGCGCTGTCAGCCTTTGTTTTTTTTAGATGCCACTGTTGCCCGTAGTAGGTATCATTTGGTGTCAAGTCCACATAGCGGATATAGTGCGGCTCTGCATACTCGATGGCCCCTGTTGATTGCAGAACCTTCGCGATGCTCCTCGGGTCACTTCCGTCGCGGTAGTGGAAACGATAGAACAGGGTAAGATCCACTCCACCAGGTGTGCTTGGTCTAGTATGGTTAGGAAACATGGATTTCAACTCGGCCCCCTGGAATCGGTTCAGCAGCTTATCCAGAGATGCTATTCCGGTCGCAGCCGCTCCGCCTGTCGTCTTGCCGAGTCTAAATTGCACGCTGGGCTTCATCTTAATGATAACTTCCCCCGGGACATACCTGAGACCGCGAGTCTGTGGTGATCCTGTGGACGATGAGTTGTTGGTCGACGGTTTTCCCGAAAACGACAGCGCAGATACTGCAACGACAATCGCCAATGAAAAACTCATCTTTCGAGATAAAGATGGGACTAGGTACATTGGATTCTTTCCAAAATTGTTCCGTGAACAAGTTTTTTCGAGACCCTTGTACAATAGTCAGTCGAACTCATTCGTTCAGAATGAAAGGGCGACGCCCGCTGACGCAACTGGTTGAGATGCTACGCTGTATTCAGCAAAGGCATCAAGAAAGAGTAAATGAAGGTCTAGGCCACCTGTGAGTCGGACTTTATTATCTCCCATAATGTTTTCCAACTTTACGCCAAGTGGCTTCTGTCCAGCAGCATACTGAGTCGATGGCTGGTAGTTGTAGGAGATGTTCGTTGTCGCAGTTTCATATCCGATCCCCCCGTACACCGTCAGGAATAGTACCTTTTTGCTCGCCTGCACGCCAGCGTTGAAGACTTTCGTCTTGATGAAATCGCCGCCCGCAGTATCTTTGAGCGTAAATTCCTGATACATCAGACCAATGGAAATATCAAGGGGAAACTCAGCCGGCCCTGAGGATCCTACGAGAGGGGGGCCAGATAGCCACTGGCTAATGCTGTGTTTTGCGCCAACGCCTACAAGTTTTAACTTCCCAACTTCATTGTTGAGCTTCACTTCTGGAACGTATCGGACGATGATCTCAGTTCCCAACGGAATACCAACCTTGAGTTGTGGAGCGACAAGGGGAAGCACCTTTAATCCAGTTCCACCAGGGAATTGGAAAACCTCCGTAGGGGTTCCTTGTTTGGTGAAAACCTTCCCCCCCGTTTTCTCTCCAAGCGAGGTTGGAGTAATGACAAATCGGTCGTAATCCCTCCCAGCGAGGTAGACCGTGTCTCGACAGGGAATAGTTTCGGGAAGAGATGCTTGGAAGGTCTTTTTGTCGTCCGGGACGGGTGCAAACATTGCCACCGCGTCAACTTCAAAACTAAATAAACCATGAACCTCAGCAGACTGAAAAACACCCGAATTGAGATCCGCACTGAATGAAGATACTACAGGCTGGATATACTTCACCCCATTCTCTCCCAAGAACTGCGAGAGTTTTGTACTAAGATCGTTATCCTGAGCTCTGGTCGACTGACTCAACAAGGCAACATGTGATAGGACAAACCCCGCAGTTGCGAGAAATCTTAGACTGGTCATATGAACCTCTCTTTGCTTCTTCCTCCCATTATGCGTTGATTTCGAGCTATGACAGCGGTTGAGATTTGACACCTTGCCTTTCAACAACTACCGAGATTGATCGAGTGCTTTCACTACCATATCCGGATAGTTTGTAATCACGCCATCGACATGAAGCCGTTTCATTCTTCCCACATCGCGCTCTCTATTAACTGTATAAACGAATACGGGGATGTGGTGGTTCTGCAGGTCTTCAAGAAGTTTCCGCCTCAGCCACCACCGCCCACAAACGAATGCATCGGCCCGAGCGCGTGAAACCAAGTGTGATGGACGGGACGCAAAATCTCTGAGCGCTTTGTAGATAATTGCCGTCGTCAATTCTGGGTGTCGGACTTTAATCTCGCGCATCAGTCGATGGTTGAACGATCCAAGGAAAACATGTTGTTGAGCGTGAGCATCCTTGACCGTTTCAAGTACCCGTTCTTGAAGCTGAAGATTGACCTGACGTTCATGATAGTCTGCCTTCAGTTCGATGTTGAGGAACGCACCGCCATCAAGGAGTTGCAGGACCTCAGAGAGAGTTGGAATGCGTTCTCCCTTGAACCTGCTGCTGAACCACGATCCTGCATCGAGCCTCTTCAATTCCTCGAGAGTTCTCTCTTTAATCGGTCCTGTATCGTTGGTTGTGCGGTTGAGTGTTCGGTCGTGAAGGACAACTACCTCTCCATCTCTTGTGAGGCGGACGTCGCACTCGAGGATTTCAGCTCCCGACTCAAGTGCCAATTCAAACGCTGTGATTGTGTTCTCTGGGGCGCTCCCTGAGCTTCCACGGTGTGCCACAACGAGCACGCGATTCTTGGCAGTGCGGAGAGCTTCGAGTGAGAGACCCTTTTTTTGCTCACCTTTTCGCATGACAATCGGCCAGGAGGGAAAGAATCCTCTTATGGATACCCTCGATTTCTCCCACTCCTTGAACAGGGATCAACAGTTTCCTCCTGACGTAGTAATCTCGTAGCGGCGATGTGAGCCGCTGATGCACTTCTAAACGGTTTCTGATAGTCTCTTCCTTGTCGTCCTCCCGCTGATAGAGTTCACCACCGCATCGTGGGCAAACTCCAGGGTTTGGAATCCTATCGATCTCGAGGTTGAAAATTGAGTGACAATTTCGGCACATGCGCCGGCGAGACAATCGACGTACCAGTTCTGCTTCGTTACCCTCGAAGCTGATGACGGCATCGAGCGTTACATTCATTCGTTGGAAGATCGCCCCCAGTGCTTCTGCCTGCGCGATTGTTCTCGGGAATCCATCGAGGATAAAGCCGCTCTCGTACATTGACCGGTTAAGCTCTTCGCCTACTACCCCGATCATGATATCATCTGGAACAAGTTCGCCTCTCTGCAGATAATCGTCAGCTCTCTTGCCTAAGGGCGATCCTGAAGAGACAGCGGCACGCAGGATGTCACCCGTCGATAAGTGCGGGACGCCGAATTCCTTCGCCAGAAGCTTGGCTTGCGTCCCCTTTCCAACTCCCGGGGGGCCCAGAAGGATGAGGATCATTGGAGAATTTGCCCAGTCATGTCGATGGTCCGTGGTGGCCGTCTGCCAGCGATCGTAGGGGCCTTCAATTGTCCGAAGGACGCCTTTTGGGGAACGCCTCTACGGTTGATGTGGAACGTTTTGACCCGCGTTTCTCAATTTGATCCTTCACCACCAGTTGCCCACATGCAGCCTCGATATCTTTCCCGGAACTACTACGTACCACAACCGTGATATTTGCATCACGGAGCTTCTCAACAAACCGTTCCATGCGCTCTGGCGATGTCGGTCGAAGCGCGGCAGCAAATCCCGACTTGTCGGGAAGCGTGAACTCAATCGGATGAAACGGGATGACATTGATCTTGCATGGGATCTTTCTCGCAAGAGAGACAAGCCGTCGGATGTCTTCATCATTATCGTTCAAGCCGCCGAGGAGAATGTACTCGTAGGTGACGCGGTGTCTCGTCTTTTCATAATAATACCGAACTGCTTCAATGATTTTCTTCAGGTCGAATTTCCGATTCAGGGGCATGAGCTTTGTTCGGAGGTCGTTGTCGAGCGTGTGGAGAGACACGGCCAGCTTCACCTTGCGTTTCTCGTCTGCCATCCGACGGATGCCATCGGCCCAACCCGCGGTCGAGATCGTCATACGCTTCGCACTGATTCCAACGGAGTATTCATTCGAGAGGATCTCGACTGACTTCATCACCGCGTCATAATTCATAAGCGGCTCGCCCATGCCCATGTAGACGAGGTTTGTGATCCTCCTCGGAGATTCCTTTCGCACCTGAAGCACCTGGTCTACGATTTCGCCCGCCGTGAGGTTGCGGGTGAATCCCATCGATCCGGTTGCGCAGAACTTGCAGCCGAGAGGACAGCCAACCTGGGTTGAGATACAGAGCGTGAGCCTCTTCGCTTCGCCATTCGACGATGGGGAAGGCAGGATAAGAACGCTCTCAATCTTTGCACCGTCCTGCAGTTCAAACAGATATTCCACTGTACCGTCGAGAGATGACACTTTCTTTGAGAGGACAGAGAGACCCTCAAGTGACGCTGCATCCGTCAGTTTCTGCCGAAACGCCTTTGACAGATCCGTCATTTCAGCGAAGGTCGTTGCACCTCGGTTGTAGATCCAATAGAACAGTTGGCGGCCCCGGTACTTCTGCTCTCCGATTGAGACGGCATAATTCTCCAGTTCCCCAATCGTCAGTCCTTTGAGATTCACCTTCTTCATTTGAGATTTATCCTCGCTCCAATGTACAAAATGGCCGGGAGGGTTTCAAGCATTATTCTATCTCAACAATCTTATCCCTTGAGGTCTTCCCCCTGAGAATTGTAATGCATCTCTTGGGTCGATGAAAGTGTTCCGCCAGCAATTCTATCACCTTCTCGTTTGCCTTTCCTTCGACAGGTGGCGCAGTCACGCCTATGAGAAATTGGTTCTCGTCAAGCTGCTGGACTTCATTCTTCCGAGCGTTCGCTTTTACTCGAACACTAATCTTCATTGTTCCACCCGTCATCTGATTTCATTGCTGAAGACGCTTAACGCAACGCTGCGAGAAGGTGCTTCATGTCTTGAGGCAACTGGGAATCAAACCTCTGGAATTGATTTGTGGTGGGATGAACAAAGCCGAGCGTCTTCGCATGGAGCGCCTGTCGAGGCATAAATGTAAGAAGGTGTTGCACCTCTGCCTTTCGCTTTGCCTCTGCTCCTCCCCACGCAATGCGGCGACCACCGTACGTCGGGTCTCCAAAGACCGGATGTCCGATGTGCGCAAGGTGAACGCGAATCTGGTGGGTGCGGCCTGTCTGCAGCCTGAGACGAACGAGAGAAAGGTAAGTAAAGCTCTCGAGGACTTCGTACTCTGTGACCGCCGGCTTTCCCTCTCCTGTGACCATGATTTTTTTTCTGTCGCTCTTACTTCTTCCTAGGCTTGCGTCAATTGTTCCCCGCCGCTGCTTGAAGATGCCCCAGACCACTGCCCAGTACTCTCGCTCAATTGTCCGCTGGGAAAACTGTCGCGCAAGAGCAGCGTGTGCGGCATCATTCTTTGCTGCCACGATCAACCCCGATGTATCTTTATCGAGCCGATGGACAACACCAGGTCGTAGTTCGTCATTTACAGTTGAGAGCTTCGCACAGTGATGGAGGAGAGCATTGACGAGCGTCCCTGTGTAATTTCCATAGGCTGGATGGGTTACCATCCCTGCGGGTTTGTTGACCACGACGAGGTCCTCGTCCTCGTAGGCAATTTCGATAGGAATGGCTTCGGGGAGAGCTTTCACTCGAGGAGGCTGAGGCAGTGTGCAGTGGACGGCCTCGCCTGGTGAAACCTCGTGGCTTGCCTTCACAGGCTTGCCATTGACAAGGACGAGGCCTTGTTCGATCGCTTTCTGGACCTTTGATCGAGTTGCGTTTTCTATCTGATGGGCAAGAAATTTGTCGATGCGTTCTCTGTGCTGATGGGCGGGGACGACTATGTCGATTTGGTGAGGCATCCCATCTTTACTTCATCGAGGCAGGCTGTTCTTTGCTGCTTGGAGGAGGGGGATTGGTTGCTGGAGAATCTGACAGTGTATTATGGGATGGATTCACATTCTGTTCCTGTGTCACAGTTGCTGATGGAACAATGACTTCATATGGATGTTCTGCTTCACGCCTCCTGTGGAAGAGGATAAGAAGAAGAACGCCGATCGTCACGGAGGCGTCGGCAATGTTGAACACAGGCCATCGGGAGAGGTGGTATCCGAAAAAACTGAGATCAAAAAAATCGACGTCGATGAAATCGACAACTCTGCCGGAGAAGAAACTGCCACCATCGAAGATCAGCCCATAGAACACGCGGTCAATGAGGTTGCCAATCGCACCACCGAGAATCATTGCAAGAGCAAATCGTTGAGGAAGGCGCTCCCCCCTTGCTTTGTAAAGATAGTAGAGAATCCCGATGCTGGCTGCGATGGAGAAGATTGAGAAAAAAGTCTTCCCTCCGAGGTCGATGCCAAACGCCATGCCGGGGTTCTCGATGTATGTAAGCTTGAGAAAATCACCAATGATCGGTTTGCTTGCACCAAGTCCCATCCCGTGCACTTCGATTCCAAGCGAGGGAATGCTGAAGCCTTTGACAGCAAGCTTTGCAGCTTGATCAGCCAGCACGATGAAGAGTGAGACAAAGAGAATGCGCACGTTGGTCTCGCGAGTAATTTGGATGCTCTTGCGTTACCGTCCGCGCTTCATCTTGCACTGCACGCAGAGCTGTGCGTGCGGGACTGCCTCAAGCCTTTCCTTCTCAATAAGCTTCCCACAATCAACGCAGTGCCCGTAGTTGCCCTTCTCGATGCGCTTCAGAGCGTCCTCGAGGTAGTTGAGGAATTTTCCTTCACGGGAAGCAAAAAGGAAGGTCTTCTCGCGCTCCATTGCGTCGGTTCCTTGCTCCATATGGAGTGAGTACGTCGAGTTCTCGCTGACATATTCTCCCGTTGTCACGTCCATCATGCTCTCTTTGAGGCTTTCGAGCTCCTCAAGAATCTCCTTCTTTTTCTGAAGAATAATCTCCTTGAAGCGAGCAAGTTCCTGCTGACTATACCCATTTTTCTGTAACGTCTTCGGGGGAGAATCTTTTTTCTGGAGTGCCGCCTTTGGAGTCTTTGCTTGCCTTTTTAGCTTTGCTGAGCTTTTCTTTACCACTTTCTTTGCCATCCGCAACTTCTCCTTTCTCCTCTTTGTGTTCTACTTTACGCGCTCCACTCCGATCTCGCACGTCCCACCATTGATGTTCCACTGCCCTGAGTACTCACCTGGCGAAAACTTCGGGGAAAGATCGAGTGCGAGCGTCTCTGTCTTGATTGTACTGCCATACTTGTTCAGTGCCTTTGTCACTCTTTCCGCCGCACGGTAGTACACCCTGATTCGATCAACAACCTCGAACCCAGCGTCCTTCCGCATCCGCTGAATCCGGTTGATGAACTCTCGTGCCAAGCCCTCTTGGATCAAATCTTCAGTCATGGTCGTGTCGAGGGCGACTGTCAAGCCATTCTCGGATTTAACAAGCCAGCCCTTGATCTCCTCGCTGTGAATCTCGATGTCATCCCTCGTTATGACAACTCGCTCTTCGTTCAGCGCGAGTATGATTTCGCCCTTTGTCTCGACTTCCCGGATTTCCGCTCGGTCAAGCTTCTTGATGCGTTCAGCAATTCTCTGGACGTTTTTCCCAAATTTTGGACCAATTGACTTGAAATTCGGCTTCGCTTTCTTGCTCACAAGAGAAGAATCGCTTTCGATGAATTCGATCCGCTTGACGTTCACCTCATCGAGGATGATGCTCTCCATCGACTGCAAAGCGTGGCGCTCGTCTTCTTTGGAGACGGCAATCAGAATCCGGGAGAGGGGCTGACGAACCTTCACATTGGCCTCTGTCCGGAGTGCGCGAGTCAGAGAGACAACTCGGCGAACGAGGTTCATTCTCTTCTCGAGCTCGAGGTCAATGAGCTTTTCATTTACCTTGGGAGTCTTGCAGAGGTGAACGGATTCCTCTGGTTCCCGATGCGAAACATTGTTGAGGTCCCGATAGAGTTCATCAGCGAGGAATGGCGCAAATGGCGCCATGAGCTTTGCAACGCTAACGAGGCATTCGTAGAGCGTCTGATATGCGGCGAGCTTGTCGTCCCGCCTGTCTGCATTTGACCACTTCGACCAGAAACGAGGGCGGTTGCGGCGAACATACCAGTTCGACAGAGCGTCGATCGTGAAGTCATTTACTTCTCGTGCCGCTCGTGTGATGTCATATCCGTCCATTGCCTCACGATAACGCCCGATGAGGCTGTTCAGTTCCGAGAGAATCCATCGGTCGATCTCGCGGCGTTTGTTCGCTGGGATGTCGAGCTCACGATACGTGAAGCCATCGAGATTTGCATAGCGTGCAAAAAAAGGTCCATAGATGTTGATCAGCGCTCGGAAGAAGCCTGCCTGGACATTGACAAGACTCTCCTCGTCGAAAAGCGTCGCGCGCCAGGGTGGACTATTTGTGAGGAGGTACCAGCGAACCGTGTCGGCACCGTATCTGCTGACAACCTCAAATGGATCCACGACGTTCCCCGCCGATTTCGACATCTTCTTTCCCTCTTTGTCAAGAATCAACTCGTTGACAATCAGGTTCTTGTAGGCGGGTTTATCAAACAAAAATGTCCCGATTGCGTGAAGCGAGTAGAACCAGCCGCGAGTCTGGTCGATCCCTTCGGCAATGAAGTCAGCAGGATAATGCTCCTCGAAGAGTTTCTTGTTCTCAAACGGATAGTGGTACTGGGCAAACGGCATACTCCCTGAATCGAACCACGCATCGATCACCTCCGAAGTTCTTCGCATCACACCGCCGCAGCCTTTGCACGCAAACGTGACGGCGTCCACATAGGGTTTGTGAAGATTGAGTGGGTCAGGGACACTCTGACCTTCCTTCAGTTCAGCGATGCTGCCAACCACTCTTTGTTTCCCGCATTTTTCGCAGATCCAGATGGGGAGGGGTGTCCCCCAAAACCGTTCACGCGACAACGACCAATCTTTATTCTCTTCAAGCCAATTGCCGAACCGCCCAGTCCCAACTTCCTCCGGGTACCAGTGAATTTCCTTGTTCAACTCGATCATTCGCTGGACGAATTTCGTTGTCGCGATGTACCACGATTCTCTCGCGTAGTACAAGAGAGGAGTCTTGCATCGCCAGCAATGAGGATAGCTGTGGACAATGGTCTCTTTCTTGTAGAGAATACCGCGCCGTCTTAAGTTCTCTATAATCTCGGCATCGGCGTCTTTCACAAACTTCCCAGCAAAATCTTTCGCTTCGGGAGTGAAGTTCCCGCTCTTATCCACCAGCTGAACAAACGGCAAGTCATACTGCAGGCCGAACTTGTAGTCATCCTCGCCGAATGCAGGGGCGATATGGACGATGCCGGTTCCATCTTCAATGGTCACGAAGTCTCCGTGAGCAACATAGTAGGCGCGCTTATTGAGTGTGGAATAATCGAAGAGTCTTTCGTACTCTTTTCCAAGCAATGCACGGCCTTTGTATCTCTCCAGTATTTTATACTCACTGTCGAGCACACCCAGGCGTGATTCCGCCAGGATGAGGTATTCACCGTGGTTCTCAACCTTCACGTAATCGACTTCCTTGTGAACTGCGAGGGCGAGGTTTGAGGGCAGCGTCCATGGTGTCGTCGTCCAGACGAGGAAGTAGGTGTTTAACTCACCCTTTACCTTCATCTTCACATAGACAGAGAGGTCCTTCACGTCTTCGTAGCCAAGCGCGACCTCGTGGGAAGAGAGAGAGGTTTCGCATCGCGGGCAGTATGGCTGGCTCTTGTATCCTTTATAGATGTAGCCGCGATCAAAGAACTGTTTCAGTGCCCACCAGACGGATTCGATGTACTCGTTCGTGTATGTGATGTAGGCGTTCTCAAGATCAACCCAGTAGGCGATCTGGCGCGTTAGCTCATTCCAATCGTTGAGATATTTGAAGACCGATTCGTAGCATGCTTTGTTGAACTTCTCGATCCCGTATTCGACGATTTCATCTTTATGTTTGAAGCCGAGTGTTTTCTCAACCTCAATCTCGACGGGAAGTCCATGCGTATCCCAGCCGCCTTTACGGAGAACTTGATAGCCGGCCATGGTCTTGTACCGGCAGACAAGGTCTTTAATCGTCCGGCTGAGGACGTGGTGGATCCCGGGCCTCCCGTTCGCTGTTGGTGGACCCTCGTAGAATGTAAACGTTGGCTTGCCGTCGCGTGTGCTGATGCTCTTCTCAAAGATCCTCTGTGATTCCCAGTACTTCAGGATGGAATCTTCAAGCTCTGCGTAGTTAATCTTGTCGCTCAGTTCCTTGAACATCGCCTCGTTGTCACTTCTTTCCGAAGTAAGAAATGATCCAGAGAATTAATGAGAGAAGCAGACTGAGAGCAATACTTGTCGCAATTGGAAAATAGAACTGGAAATTCTCTCGCTTGATATGAATATCCCCGGGGAGTTTTCCCAGGAAAGGAATCTTGTCAAAAAACGTCAACAGCAATCCAACTCCCACCAGCACTGCACCGAGAACAACGAGTATTCTTCCGATCGGCATCATTTTCATTATCGCTTCTCATCGTTCGTTCGTCATCAATTCAAAACTCAAGCCACTTTCATCCTTCTCACAACTTCTTTCATGATCTTTGTCAGTTTGGGTTCAGCTTTGTTCGCAACGGCGATGATCTCTTTGACATTCGTGGGCTTTAAGGCATCGGGGAAACACTCATCGGTAATAATCGAGATCCCGAGGACTTTCATCCCCATATGATTTGCAGTGATCGTTTCGGGAATCGTGGACATGCCAACCGCGTCTGCGCCGATGATCCTAAGGAACCGGTATTCCGCAGCTGTCTCGAGGTTCGGTCCTGGCATTGCCGCGTACACACCCTTCTGGACTCTGATCTTCTGGTCAAGCGCAACGTCCTCTGCCAGCGCAACCAGCTTCCTGTTGTACGCTTCTGACATATCAGGAAAACGTGGGCCGAGTTCATCCTCGTTTGGGCCGATGAGCGGGTTATCTCCGAGGAGGTTGATGTGGTCGACAATGATCATCACATCGCCCCGCCGAAAGAGCGGGTTTAATGCTCCGGCGGCATTTGAGATGAGCATGGTTCTCACACCAAGTCCCCATTTCGCTCCCATAACGCGGACTGGAAAGGTGATCTGCTGCATCGTGTAACCTTCGTAGTAATGGAACCGGCCCTGCATTGCGACGACCTTTTTGCCGGCAAGTTTTCCGAAAATGAGCTTCCCATGGTGGGACTCAACGGTGGAGACAGGAAAGTGGGGTATCTCCTCGTAATCGATAACGGTCTCTTTCCGAATCTCTTTTGCAAGTCCACCGAGTCCAGTGCCAAGGATGATGCCAATGTCTGGCTTCATCTTCGTCCGCGTGCGGATGAAATCAACTGCTTCCTTTATTTGCGTCTGCAATTCAGGCATTGGGATATCTCTCAAACGGCTGAAGGCTCAATCCTTTTTCCGAGGGCCAAAGATTGCTGTCCCAATTCGAACCATCGTTGCTCCTTCTTCGATGGCAACCTCAAAGTCGTGCGTCATGCCCATCGAAAGCTCAGTCATCTCCACATCCTCGATTCCCGCATTCCGTATTTCGTCGCGGAGTGCGCGTAACCCCTGGAACGCTGGACGTGATTCTTCAGGGTCTGGCAGGAACGGTCCAATGGTCATAAGCCCTTTAAGCTTCAGATTCTTGAGTTGCGCGACGGATTTCACAAACTCAAGAGCTGATTCTGGTTTCACTCCAAACTTCGTCTGCTCGCGTGACGTATTCACCTCAACAAGTGCATCGATCACCCGGCCGATTCTCGCTCCCCTCTTGTCGATTTCCTCAGCAACACTCCAATGGTCAACCGAGTGGATGAGATGGATGAAATCCGCAATGTACTTCACTTTGTTCGATTGTAAGTGCCCAACGAAATGCCACCGGATTTCAGGATTCCCAAGCTCTGCACGTTTCTCCTGCAGTTCCTGGACAAAATTCTCACCGAAATCGCTGATGCCTGATTCACCAGCCTCACGTACCTTTGCTGCATCAAAGGTCTTCGTGACAGCGATCAAGCGCACCCTCTGTGGATCTCTTTTGCTTCGCTCGCACGCTTTCTGAATGCGTTCTCGAACTTGTCGGACATTTTCAGCGATCATTGGGCACAATGGACACCAAATATAACTTTTTCTCGATAAAAAATCAATCATCTCTCAGTGGTGCAAATCAGTTGCCCCCTCTTTCACTTGATTTTTACCAATCGTTCTTTTACTTTAACTTCGGTGTTCAAATCGGATTGTATAGAGGGAAACTCGAATGCGCTTGTTCGATTTCGGCAACTACGAAGACGACTTCGACGATCCTCCGCGTCGGCGAAAAGACCTCGATGATGAGTTAAAGGAGTTGAAAGAAAAACTCAAGGATGGGTCGGGTGGCATCACGAACATCGAGGCCCTCGACGAGATCGTGAGCTACTATTTCGAGAATGAGAAGTATGAAGATGCGCTTCATTTTGTCGACATCCTCCTGACGTATATCCCCTATAGTGCGGATACCTGGCTCCGGAAGGGGATGATTCTCAACAATCTCCAGAAGTATGAGGAAGCCCTGACCAGCTACGAAAAAGCTCTCGGCTTGAACCCTGTTGATCCCGAGGTATTGATCAACAAGGGGATTGCCCTCGACAACCTCAATCGGCATCATGATGCCCTCGCTTGTTTTGACAGCGCACTTCAAATCGACCCGAACAACGAAGACGCCCTCTACAATAAAGGCATTACCCTTGAGAAGATGGAAGAGTTTGAAGAAGCTGTGAAGATCTTCCAGTTCATCGTGGAGGGGAGCCCAGACCATAAGGATGCTTGGTATGAGCTTGGATACTGCTACGACTCTCTCAACAGGCTTGAGGATTCCCTACGCTGTTACGACGAACACATAAGTCAGGATCCTTACAACTACAATGCTTGGTACAACCGAGGCATTGTTCAGAACAGGATGGGGAGTTATATCAAGTCGATCGAAAGTTATGACATGGCCCTCGCCATCAAGGAAGATTTTCCTGCTGCCTGGTACAACAAGGGCAACGCGTATGCAAACGTGGGCCGTCTCCATGACGCGATTAACTGCTACAAGCAGACTCTCCGGTATGACGCAAAGGACGTGCCCGCCCTTCATAACATGGGGAATGCTTACGAGGAGCTTGGTCAGTACGAAGAAGCGATCAAGAGTTTCGACCAGGTTTTGAAACTCGATCCAAACCATTGTGAGTCGTATTTCGGACGGGGGAGCTGTTATGATTTGCTCCAGCAGTCTCGAAAAGCACTCCGTGATTATAACAAGGCACTCTCGCTCAACCGAAACTGCTCGGAGCTCTGGTACGCGAAGGCAGATCTTCTCTACAACATGGGAAGAATACGGGACTCGGTGATTTGTTATCGGGCGGTGACGAAGCTTGACCCGCAGAACTACGAGGCATGGTTTGATTGTGGAGAAACGCTCTTCGAGCTGGGGTACTACAGGCAAGCACTGAAGGCTCTCAATCGTTCCATTGAGCTCAACAAGAATTGGGCCGATGCTTTCTTTGCTCGAGCCAAAGTCCAGTTTGCACTTCGCCAGACCGACGAAGCTGTTGAGTCTCTCAGGATTTCCTTCAAACTTGATCCCGAGAAGAAGAAAGAATTTGAAAAGGAATTTCCCGGGATACCATCTCTCAGAGATCTCGCAGGTCTCTTGAAGCAGTGATCGACGGCGTAGATTGTAGCGGCGCTTAGAAACCTAACTTCTCTACTCTTCCCAGGTGTTAGGTTTTTTGTTTTGAATGGAGGCTCCTATTCCCGTTCAATCATCACCCACAAAAATCACCGGACTCATCGGCCATCCGATCGGGCATTCCCTCTCTCCGCTGATGCATAACACGGCATTCGAGATGCTGAGGATGGACTGCGCTTATCTTGCGTTTGATGTTCCACCGCAGTACTTGTCGGACGCCTTACAGGGAATCGTCGCACTCGGCATCGCAGGCGTCAACGTGACAGCTCCCCACAAGGAAGCAGTCATTCCTCTTCTTGACGACCTGAGCAGTGAAGCCCGTGCGATTGGTGCAGTCAATACAATCGTCAACGAAGGGGGTAAGCTCTCAGGTCACAATACTGACCTGTACGGATTTGTCGAGATGATGAAGCCCCTCCAAGAAGCGATCGAGGGAGAAGAAATGAGCGTCATCGGTGCGGGAGGTGCAGCGAGGGCCGTCCTCTACGGTTTGACGACTCACTTCAGACCAAAACTGATTCATCTTCTCAATCGGAGTGCGGACCGAGCGAACTCGCTGAGGGAGTTTTTTGCTGGGTCCTTTGGATTTCGACAGATCGACGTTGTGGACCTGTACATGCCATCCGCACAGAAGGTGCTGGCACAATCAAGACTCATTGTGAACACAACGCCTTTGGGCATGGCGCCGAGAGTGGAGGAGAGTCCAATTCGTGAACACGACGCACTCAAGACGGGACAGGTCCTGGTCGATTTGGTTTATAATCCACCCGAGACGAAGCTCATACGACTAGCAAAGCTCAGCGGGGTGAAGACGGTCAGCGGGATCGAAATGCTTCTCCATCAGGGCGCGAGGTCGTTTGAACTCTGGACAAGCAGGAAAATGCCTTTAGACTCGGTACGACAGACACTTCAAGCGCATCTTTCAAATTCCTGAGTCCTGTCTGGATAAAGATCTGGGTTGGTGGTATCACATTATTTCAGGGTTTCCTCTCACCACATTTGTCTCCACTCATTAGGCTGCTTTCGATTTAATCTCCGTTGTTCTCATTGTGGCTCCCATCTTCCTCAAGAACTCGGAAGGGAGTTCACCTCCCGTGAAGATGAAGACAAAGTGGGTGGTAAGGACGTTAAGGATATTTCTTATCTCAACCGCACATCGTTTGACCTTCAAGTTGACATTGCTTCCCATTCTCTCTACATTTGTAGATAAGAATCCACTTTGAGATTCCCTTTTTAGATTAATTTGTGCACGCAAAGCATTGCGCCGCTTCGGAACGTGCTGCAAAATAGGACGGCAAACTGCAGTCAGACGTAAAACCCATCACTCTCTTCTTGCCGCGTCAGCCGGTCTGACGGTCTGAAACTCCCAAACTTGGATCCACAAATCGATTCAAACACATCCCTCGCCCAGAGGATTAAAACGCTCGTCATCGGGAGCGCTCGGAGCCTGTATGACAAAAAGGTCTTACACAAGCTTTCGTTGATCGCATTCTTGGCCTGGGTGGGTCTCGGTGCGGATGGCCTTTCTTCATCTGCCTATGGTCCGGAAGAGGCGTTCAAAGCGCTAGGCAAGCACACGTATCTTGCACTCGGGTTGGCCCTCGCCACTGCCTTCACCGTCTTCATCATCTCCTACGCGTACTCACGGATCATCGAGCATTTTCCATCAGGCGGCGGCGGATATGTCGTGGCGGGTAAACTGCTTGGTCCGAGGTTCGGTGTTGTCTCCGGGGCGGCCCTCCTCGTGGACTATGTCCTGACGATCTCAGTCTCTATCTCCAGTGGAGTTGATCAATTGTTCAGTGTGTTGCCTCAGGAGGTGGCTCACTTCAAGATGATCGTCGTAACTCTCGTCATTGCCTTTCTGATGATCCTGAACTTGAGGGGCGTTAAAGAGTCGGTTATGACTTTGATGCCGATCTTCCTTCTCTTCCTCATAACACATGCGATTCTCGTTCTTGGCGGCCTTATCTCTCACTCATTTGAGGCGACGCATGTAATAGGAGAAGTAAGGAATGATTTCGGATCGGGCTTGGCCACCCTGGGACTTGCAGGCATGGCTGCCATCTTTGTGCGCGCGTATTCAATGGGGGCAGGAACGTACACTGGCATCGAGGCCGTCTCGAATGGCATTCAGATCATGCGTGAACCCAAAGTCGAGACTGCAAGGCGCACGATGATGTACATGGCGATCTCACTTGCCGTGACGGCAGGAGGAATTCTTGTCCTGTATCTGCTCTTCCATGTGACCCGAGAGCCGGGCAAGACGATGAACGCGGTATTGTTTGAACGGTTTGTCGACGGTTGGAGTATCGGTAGCATTCCTTTTGGTCGCATCTTCGTCGTGGTCAGTCTCGCCGCAGAAGCTGCACTTCTCTTCGTGGCTGCGCAAACCGGCTTCATCGATGGCCCTCGTGTCATGTCGAACATGTCCATTGACTCCTGGTTGCCGCATCGTTTCAGTTCACTATCGGATCGTCTGACGATGCACCAGGGCGTCATCCTTATATCGGTGGCTGCAGTCCTCACGCTTCTCTTTACTCGTGGAAACACAAGCACACTCGTGTTGATGTACTCAATCAACGTTTTCCTCACCTTCTCGCTCTCACAAACGGGAATGGTACGGTACTGGATCAGGAATCGGATGAAATATCCTGATTGGTCGCGTCACATTATCATTCATCTCATTGGACTCTGTCTCTGCATCACAATCCTGGTCATTAATCTCTTCGAGAAGTTCGGTGAAGGCGGGTGGGTAACGGTTGTCGTCACGGCAGCACTCATCGGTCTGTGTTTCCTCATCAAGAGGCACTATCAGAGTGTTCTTCGCCACCTCAGCAGGCTGGACGATATTCTAAAGGATTTGCCAATAACGGCCAGCGGGCCACCGGAAAGGCTTGACCCTCAAGCCCCGACCGCTGTGCTTCTCGTTGAAAACTATGGAGGGTTTGGCATTCACACGTTCCTCTCGATCCTCAGGCTCTTCCCAAACCATTTTAAAAATTTTGTCTTCCTCTCAGTAACGGTTATCGACGCCGGGACTTTGAAAGGCACAGAAGACATCGATGAAGCGCAGAAGCAAACGGAGGATTCCCTTAAACGCTATGTAGAATTAGCACAGCGGCTTGGCTATCCGGCGACATATCGCATCAGTGTAGGCACCGAGGCGTTAGACGAAGCAGAGAAGCTGAGCATCGAAGTTGCTAAAGAGTACCCGCGTTCCATCTTTTTCGCGGGGAAATTAATCTTCCAGAAAGAACGGTGGTATCAACGGCTGTTGCATAATGAGACCGCTCTAAAGTTCCAGAGAGGAGTCCAGTTTGCTGGCCTCAATTCGATGGTGCTCTCGGTAAGGGTGTTTGAAACTTCGCCGTCAGGGTGAATATCATATGGAAGCATTGGAGAAGCACGATACCCAATGATTCGAGAAGATCACAGATCACGGAGGATGCAGAAGCGGGCCTCACTTCTGAGACCCGTCCGCGTTTCTGATAAGGCTTTTGTGGTCGCTTTCTCGTTGTGACCACCCCTCGCATTAGCTTACGTCGATCACACCTCCGATCACGGTCTCCATTGCAACCTTCGCCTTGTCAAGAGCGTCCCTGACCTTCCTCTCTATTTCTTGCTTCTTATCCTCTAACTTCCTCATCGCGCCGTCGAGGTCGAAGCGGAATCTCTCGAGCTTTCGATCAATGTCTGGCATCTGAAATTCAAAATCGTCAAGGTCCCTGAGCCGCTGCAGTGGAGCAAAGTTCTCAAACATCGAGCCGAGACCATACTCATCTCCATCTTCAATCTGGATTGTCAGCGTCTGGTGCACACCTTTGCGGAGAATCTCAATGTTTGCCTTTTCGCCATCATCATACTTTGAAAGCTGCCTGCGGACGTCGCGGATACTCTCCACATTCTTCTCACCGACTTTCAGGATGACGTCTCCAGCTTTGAAGCCAGCTTTCTCTGCTGCGCTTTCTTCTTCCACATTCTCAACCAACACCCCTTTTCCCTCTGGCGCCTCAAAGTATTTCCCAAGTTGAGGGTTCAGCTCCATTAAGCCCAACCCCATCATGCCTTTTCCTCTGATAATCATAATGCGGTCGCGGATGGCCGGCGGTGTAACTCCAAAGAATGGCTGTCGTCTAGAAGACTTCTTGAGCGTGGCATACAGCTCCTTTCTTTCTCCGTCTCGCATCACGACGACCTTGGCCTTCGTCCCGACTTCTGCTTTTCGAACAGCCTTAACGACGTCGTCTGCATCATAGACCTGCCGGCCGTTGAACTCGACGATCACGTCACCTTCCTGGATGCCCGCAGAATCTGCCGGGCTCTTCCTCACTACGTCGCTGACGTACGCGCCTTCGTCGGTTTTCAAATTCTTTTTCTTTGCCAGCTCGCGTGTCACGTTCTGCAGAGAGACTCCCAACCACGGCTGTCGGGATGACCTCTCGAACTGGAGTGACGGCGACTCGTCCCGAATTCTTCGGGACTCGCATCCTGCGAATGTGTAAGGTGTCGCACCCAGCGTCAGGATTGCGGCGAGCAGGGTTGCGAGCATGATTCTTGGTTTCATGTTTCCTCCTTTTCTAGAAACACAATTTGTGTGGTAGGGGCGTTCCCCGAAAGGGGTCCTTCGGACAACTGAGCGCCCCTACACCGGATTACCTAGAGGTATTTGTTCGTGATTTTTCATATCTTTCTGTGCCAGGTTGGGCCTTTTTTCAATGCGCAGTTCAAGAAAACATTGCAGACGCTCTATCCGCCTGAAGGGATACGATTACTCTCAGTCTGGCGCATATTTCATCACGGTTTGCACCAAGAATCGCAGTCCTCTTCTTGGGACAATTGTTAGCGGCGAGATGAGGCCCTCACCAATCGGTGAAGTGTCGGAAAAACTGTGGCATGAGATCCCACACCACTTTTTAGATGTGCAATTGGATGAATTTGTCATCATGCCAAACCATGTGCATGGAATTATCCTGCTGTGGGGTGACTCACAAAGACCATCTGGTAGGGATGTTCAATTGAACATCCCTACCACAGAGAATTATTATTCAAGAATCTCACCGAAGAAGAAAACGCTGTCTGTCATAATTCGAACCTACAAGGGCGCAGTCACAGCTTGGTGTCGCGCGAATAGCTTCAACCATTTTGAATGGCAAACGGGTTATTTTGATCACATCATCCGAAATGAAAAATCCTTGAACCGCATCCGTTCCTACATCACAACCAATCCTAAACGATGGCAGCTCGACCGGGAGAACCCGGAGAAAACTGCCAACGACCAATTCGATGTTTGGTTTCGTACAGCGCCTCCATTGGGCTAGGGGCGTTTAGTCAAACGCCCCTACGAGTTGGACTCCTCATCCCTTCACAAGGTTGACACCTCTTCTCTTCCTCTTCAAAATAAAAACGGGTCTCACCCTGGAGACCCGTCTCTTGCCTCTATTTGTTCTCTAAGTTATTAATAGAGCATGCTTTTGGATTTGCCTTTAGCCAGGAGTGCATCAAACCCAAACGATCGCCCAGCCCTTGTGAGAAATAGAACGAACAGGGGGGGAATCACGAGGATCGCCCATGGGTTCCCAAGAAGGCTGAGCGATAGGAGTGTGCCATTCGTGAGGTGGAAATTCAGGACGGTCAGTATTCCAATGATGGTCGATAATCGGACGAGCAGCCCTAGGAATAGGGAGATGCCCAATGCAGTCTCACCGACAGCAATGAGTCTCGACCAGAGATCAATACCTGGTTTTGCGATGTGCTCGATATACCACTTCGAGGCAGGGGGTGCGTTTTGTTCGAAGTACGAGAGTGACTTCTGCAAGCGCTCGCTGCTTGTGAGCCAGCCACTCTCTATCTTTGTGTAGCCTAAGTGGAGGAAAAAGAGCGCCACGGCAAGTCGAAGGATGAGAATTGGAGCTGGTGTCAACTTCATCAGAATTTGCCTTTACTGTGACGACCCGCCCCCTCTCCTCCCTCTAATATCCAGCTCTCTCAGGATGTTCGTCGCCCCGGCGAACTTGTCAAGGATGAAGAGAATATATCTCGACTCGACAGTAATCATGCGGTTTCGTGGGGGATCGAAACGGTAATCTCCTGTGATTGCCTCCCAGTTTCCGTCAAAGGCTGCACCGACAAACTCCCCGCGTCCATTGATAACCGGACTACCTGAGTTGCCGCCAGTGATGTCGCAGTCAGCAACGAAACAGACCGGCACGTCGCCTAGCTTCGGGTCGGCGTAATTTCCGAAGTCTTTGTTTTCATACAATTGTTTGAGTTTCGGCGGGACGATGAAGGGATCTTCGCCCGTCTCTTTCTCAATCACTCCCCCGAGTCTTGTGACCCAGAGGTACGAGACTGCATCTCGCGGTGAGAACCCCTTCACAGTGCCATACGTTAGACGGAGCGTGCGATTTGCATCAGGGTACGTCAACTCTCCCTTCCATTTGCCCCACGCCTCCATTAGCTGGCCACGGAGAGCATTGACGTTAGTCGTGAACTTGGCGACTTTCTCAGCGATTTGTTTGTTCTCTTTGTCCAGATCCCGAGCTAGTCGAACAAAAGGATCATCCTCGATCTTATCGGCGTCTTTCTTCGCCAGCTCATCACAGCGGTCCACTGAAGTCACGCGGCTGTCGGAATAGAGATCATTGAAGAAATCCCGAATAGCCTCTTCTCTTTTTGCTCCCGTCTTCCCATCCACAATCTCTTCAACCGCGGCGATTTTCTGACTGGCGGGGAGGTCGGCAGCTTTCAGAAAGAGCGCTGTCATGATTTCCTTATCGGTCTGGATGTCGACATCTTTGTGGACGTTACGGACGAACGTCTTCAGATTGGAGATCTCTCCTTCGCTCGGTTCTTGTTTTGCCTTTGACTGAGCAAAGCTGGCGAACCGTGTTGAGATGCGGAGCAAGTCGCCGCCGAACGTGATGTTCTGCATCACAATCTGCTTCTTATTGAAGGTCTGAAGCTCGGCGTATTGCTTCCCGATGTTGGGCAGAACATCTCCATATTTCTTCTGCAGCTCAGGGTTGGCGCCGAGCCACTTTGTGAAGTCTGCCTCAATGCCTTGCTTCCACTCGAGGATCTTATATTTTTGAATCCCCTCGTGCATTCCCTCGTAGTTCTTATATGTGTTGGCGATCCCACGAATCTTGTTCGCCACTTTGATCTCTACTGCTTTGTCCCTCTTGCCAGCTTTGTCGAGGATGTCCATCCGGGTCTTGTACAGATCAATGGTCAGCGGATACGTCTCTTGCTGCGCGAGTGCGATTGAGTAGGAGTCTCTGTAGCGGAATGTCCGCCCCGGGTATCCCATCACCATCACAAAGGAGCTGTCCTGGACTCCCTGTCCAGATATTGGGAGGTATTTTGCAGGTTTGTACGGTACGTTCTGCTTCGAGTACTTCGCTGGCTTACCGTCCGGACCAATGTACGCGCGGAAGATGGAGAAGTCTCCCGTATGCCGCGGCCAGATCCAGTTGTCGACTTCTCCACCATAGTTGCCAATCGAGCTTGGTGGAGCGTAAACAAGACGAACGTCGAGAAGCCGCTCAGATGTGAACAGGTAGTATTTCAAGCCGTTGAACATGTCTGTGACGCGGCAATCGAGCTTTGTTTTTTCTTTCCACTTGTTTTCAACTTCTCTTGACTTCTCCTCGATTGCTTTTGCACGCTGGTCAATCGTCATGGTGTCGTTCACTGCACTCAAGACTTCCGCAGTGACGTCGGCAATATCTTTGTTAATCGAAGCCGTGTAATTCTCAGCATGCAGTTCCTCATCGCGCGTCTTTGCGAGAAATCCGTCTTTGAGGTAGTCGTGGTCGACTGAACTCAGGGACTGAATGGCACCGTACGCGACGTGGTGATTCGTCATGATCAGGCCTTCAGCGGACACAAACGATCCAGTACCGCCACCAAGGAGAACGACGGCATCCTTGAGGCTCGGCGAGGTTGAGCTGAAGATCTCTTCTGCAGAAAGCTGCAGACCCTTCGCTTTCATCGCCTGGATTGGAAGGCTGTTCAAGAGCCACATGCCTTCGTCTATGCTCTTCCACGAAATGAATGAGAGGGAGAGCGCAATTATGCTAAGAATGAGAATGCCTTTTCTTAACATGGGAGTTGCTCCTTCGTTTGATGTAATGCAGAGTGAAGACGGGAAAAAACGTGGGCACAAGATGTCGAAATTTCTTAGAAGAATCAAGAGAAGATAGTCCTTCGTTCTAACTGTAGAGCAGGTGAGTTGAATTTCCACGCAAACCCGGATGAGAGCGGTGGAACACTCTCGCATTTTGTTGAATTACGAAGAGAAATTGGATATATTGAGAATGAGAATTTCAGAGAATCGATAATGATCGTCTATCTCAACGGAGAATTTCTTGAGAAAGAGAAGGCTCTGATCTCAGTCGAGGATCGTGCTTTTCTTTTTGCAGATGGAGTGTACGAAGTCATCCGATGCTATGAGGGACAGCCCTTTCAGCTTGAAGAACATCTAAGAAGATTGGACGGGAGTGTCCGGGCAATCCGGATTGACTTCTCGGATTCTGGGACGATTGGACAAGTAGCGAAGAGACTGATTGCTGAGAACCGTGTGACAAAAGGGGACGCACTCATCTACATCGAGATCACTCGGGGCTCTGCGCCTCGTGTCCACACATTCCCGCCGACAGGCACAAAGCCGAATGTGTACGTGGCGACGATGGAATTTCACCCAAAACAGCATCAGCTTGAGAACGGGATTTCAGTCATTCTAGTGCCCGACATCCGATGGTTACGTTGTGATGTCAAATCGGTCGGACTCCTTCCAAACGTGTTGATGGCGCAGCGAGCGCTTGACGAGGGTGCTGACGATGCAATCTTCGTGCGTGACGGTGTTGCCATTGAGGGCACCGCGAGCAACGTCTTCGGTGTGTTCGGTGGCGTGGTTGTGACGCACCCGAAGACGAACCTCACACTTGCTGGCATTACGCGAGATGTGGTCCTCGAACTGTGCGCCAAGCTCGGGTTTCCGACTCGGGAGGCGCCAATCCTTGAGTCACAACTTTCCCGGGCTGAGGAACTCTTCGTGACGAGCACGACGATGGAAATTACACCGGTGGTGAAGGTGAACGGGAGGGCTATTGGGGATGGTACCCCGGGTTCCATCACGCGGAGGATCCAGAAGGCGTTTCGGGAGTTGGTGACATCGCTGTAATGCCTTGAAGACTGATCGCGATAAGGCTGTGAAGGCATCTTTCACTGAGGAATAAACAATGGGCGAGACCCTTACACACAAAATCATTCATGCGCACCTCGTGGAGGGAGAGATGAAGGTAGGTGCTGAAATTGGCATGCGCATCGACCAGACACTCGTGCAGGACGCCACAGGCACAATGGTCTGGATGCAGTTCGAGGAGTTTGG
>Ga0315282_10001787_pt1 | contig 40197 bp, 53 predicted proteins | sample YL17G07_20_MG_FD_203693 | JGI IMG/M metagenome (GOLD analysis project Ga0315282, IMG submission 203693) | Sediment microbial communities from Yellowstone Lake, YNP, Wyoming, USA - YL17G07_20 | ecosystem: Environmental > Aquatic > Freshwater > Lake > Sediment | place: USA: Wyoming | collected...
AACAAAAAGAAAAAGGTAACCAAAAAGAAAAAGAACTACTACTAATTGAAACATGAAAACCGGACATTCTTGCTTTGCTAGAAACAGGACATTTTTGCCTTGCTATAACAATGAAATCTTAAGGCGCCGCGCCTTGGCCGGCGCTCCCTTGCGCCCCTTGCACCGCTTCGGCCTGCGTAGGCGCAGGCCTTCACTTGGCGTCTACCTGGGCCGGCAGACTTCCAGCTAATTTTAATGCGTGTCCGGCTCGGCTTGGGGCTGGCGGCGGGCGGCGGCGCCGCCAGCCCCAGCGTCCACTTTTCAATTGTTAATAATATAAGAAAAGTGCTTGCACTTTACGAAGTAAAGTGTCCGCTATACCGCCTAAGACAAATAAAAAAACCGCCTTCTAACGGCGGTATACCGAGCCTCTCGCTTTTGGGCTTGAGAGCCGACTAAAAATTTTGCTGGATGAGAAAAAAACAAGAGATTTCCTGTTAGATTTTGCTTCTTTTTACGTCTATTATAAGTAGAGACGTAAAAAGAAGGGGGGTGACGATGAATAAAACAACATCGGTTGAGAGAATCGAAAACAAAATATTTCAAATCAGAGGTAAAAGAGTAATGGTGGATAGGGATCTCGCGGTACTATATGGGGTAAAACCTATAGCTTTGAGGCAACAAGTTAAAAGAAACAAAGAAAGATTTCCAGAAGATTTTATGTTTCAGCTTACCGAAGAGGAAGTAAAAATTATGGTATCACAAAATGTGATACCATCCATACAAAGTTTAGGCGGTTATTTACCTTATGCTTTTACAGAACAGGGCGTGGCTATGCTTTCAAGTGTTTTACGAAGCAGGCGTGCAGTATTGGTAAATATCCAGATTATGCGCGCTTTTGTAAATTTAAAGCGACTAGCCCTAAATTATACAGAGCTTAAAAGAAAGATTGAAGCTATTGAGAGAAAATATGATATTCAGTTTAAGGTGGTCTTTGATACTCTCAAGAAGCTGTTGGAACCTCCGCCTGCAAAAGAAAAGAAAATAATAGGATTTCGTGTTTACGATGATTCGAAAAAAGATTAAATACTAAGATTAAAGGTGGTATAATAAACTATTAGATATTCTTAGCCTTCAGGCTAAAGAGTGGATTCATTATTGTTTAGTAGGTATACAGAGAGAGGTAAAAAATGAAAATTCTTTTTACTATTTTGATATTATTTAGTACTTTTTCTACTTTGGCAATTTTTGGAGCGACTAACCCGAAGCAAAAAAGAATGTATATAATTTTCACAATTTTTGTGTGGGTATTAACAACAGTTCTAGCCAATGTACTTTTAAAAAAATGAAAGTAACGACAAAAAATGGAATATTATTATTGTTATGCGTTTTTATTCTGCCACTTTTAGGAATACTTTACTTATTTAAGGTTTGTAATATAAAAAACTGGTGGATGCCTGAGGTTATTGGCGGAATCGGGATTGTCCTGTATCTTATTTTGCAACATTCGGAAACCAAGTAATCAGCAATATAATATATCAGAAATGAAGCCACTCAAAGATAGGGGATGGAGCTTAATTGATGGTGAACCCTGTAGGGTTATTAATTTTATTCCAACGGCATTGGTTGAAAATGGGAAAGTTTTAATTCCTAACAAGGTAAAACCTTATGCTTCTATAACTATGGAATGCAAGAGAGCATCAGAAATCATAGAAGGATACGTTACTCATAAGATAGATTTTATGCATTTGTGGAAGGCGTTTAAAGAAAAAACCGTGAAACAAAATGAAGAAGTGCTAGTTTTTTGGTCTAAAAAACATTATAAATGGTGGGCAAAAATATTTTCTGCTTTTATGCCTAGATTATGGGTGGGGATCTATCCTAAAGGAGCCTTTGAATTGATTACGGATTCTAGTTGTAAACCAGAATTAACAGGCGAAGCTAGGGCTAAAGCAACTTTGCCAATTGTTGACTGGAAACCGGATGCTATAGAATAAAAGCTATATAAAATATACTCAAAATATGACGACGATTGCTAATAATAACATCCATATTTCACGATATATGACCTTTGATAGGTTTGTTGATATCTGCAGAAGTGGTCTTTTCATTCCAAACGCCTCAATTTTTGATGATAAATGGGAAGGTCATATTGCAATCAGAAGTTTTGCATCAGATTTATCGGAAGCGAGTCTAAAAAATATAGGAATAATGAAAACGCATTTTTTTATAAGTTCTTGGTATGCTGGCGACGAAGAGTCTGCAGCGATGTGGAAGCTATACGGAAAAGATAGTAATGCTGTATGCGTAGAAACTTCTATGGATAAACTTAAGAATGTTTGTAAAAAATACTGCCAAACCAATAAAGAACATAATATGATTATTGGGATAATACAATATTCGATCCCAGGCTCTAATGACTTAGAGGACAAAAAACCGATTTGGAAGTGGGATTATTGGACTGAAGATAGTGTCGGAAAACCCACCTCAATTGGAACTAATCCCTACCACTACTGTTCTAACAATCCCGTAAATTGGATAGACCCATTTGGTTTGGATAAAGAAAAACCGTGGTGGAAAAATCCAGAAGTTTTAGTGCCTTTAGGTTTAGGCGTGGGAGGTTTAGCCGTGGGGACTGCAGGGTGGGTTACGGGTAATCCTTTTCTTGGGGCCCTGGGTTATAGTTTATCATTTCATGCTTTTATTCTAGGTAACAATAACTATGTAGGGAATATATTTGGTGTTACAGGTTTAGGCATAAGTGCGTGGGGTATGTTTTCTAATATTCCATTTATTAATGCTTTAGGATTGAGTATCGCAATACATGGTCTAATATTGACTCCTCAAAGAAAATAAATCCTGAACCTAAAAATAAATTTAATTTAGCAGAATCAGAAAAAGATAAGGAGGTAGAGCCCATGGAGAACTTGAGAAATTATTGGTGGATGATAGTTACAATACCTGGTTTGGCTTTTGTAATTTATATGATTTCGAAGCAATTGACCCCAGAAGATAAAACAAAAAAAATGGTTGGGATGAGTGTTTTAGCTATAATATTTGGTATAATTCAAATTTTTTATTTCATTTTTAATAAAGAACAGCTTAGCGTCGCTTTTTTATTCTTTGGTTTATGTTGGATTGTTTTGGGCATTGGTAGATTACTATATGATTATAAAAAATTTTAAATCTCAGACCTCTGTGAAAAATGGTTTGTCAATTATTTATCAAATCCCCGACGAGGATATTAAAGGAACACTAAAAATGAGATGCAAATTCTTTAAAAATCAGTAGTTATTTTGCCTCCCTGCGGTATAATAATAGTGTAAGTTTACCGTCGAGAAAGGAGGCAAAAGTGCTTAAAGCAAGAGATACCCAAATGAGTCTTAATGATACAGATTATTTTTGTTCCCAACTTATCCCCGAAGACAGCTTTTACCGTAAATTCCGCGAAATTGTCTCTCCCCTCATCAAAGACGAACACTTTGAGACTATGTATACTCTAGATAACGGCCGTCCAGCTATACCGCCATCACTCCTTGCCATGGCCACAATCTTACAGTTTTATCGCAACCTCTCAGACAGGGAGATGGAGAGAGCCTGTATGTATGATATTGAGATTAAATACGCCTTGGGTCTAAAGTTAGATGAGCGCCTGTTTGATCATTCTTCTTTGGGAGATTTTAGAAAAAGGCTTTTGGAACATGGTAAAGAAAAAGAAGTGTTTGATAAAATACTAAATAAACTTGTAGAGTCAGGCTTGATTAAACGCAACGAAATACAACGCATTGATGCCACTCACATCATAGCAGATATAGCTATTCCCACGGTGATAACGCTGGTTAAAAAAGCTATCTTTGAGATTATAAAACCGCTTCAAAAACGCCACGAAGAAATTCTTGGGCAAATCCAGTCCCAAATCGATTTATCCGAATATACCAAAGAAAAAGTCAACCTAAGCGATGCCGGCAAAGAAGACCTCCAGCGTCGCCAGCGCCGTCTGGTAAAAGTAGTAAATGACGCCTTTATTGTGCTTCGATACGTCAGGGATATTAAAGGCGATACCATATTGGAGCGTCGGGTTGAACTACTATGCAGGATACTGCGCGAGAATGTTACCCTTGATAAATACGGCGAAGCCCATGAAAATGATGATCGCAACTCCACCCCCGACAAAATTGTCTCGCCCATAGATCCCGATGCCCGCTACGGCGCCAAATCCAAAACTAAAAAGTTTGTCGGCTACAAAACCAACGTCACCGAAGAAATCGGCAACCGCTTTATCACCAATATCAAAGCCATGCCCGGCAATCAGATGGACGGCCGCAACGCAGTTGAAGCCATTATTGAGCAGAAAGAGCAAGGTCTAAAACCAGATAGAGTGATTGGAGACAGCGCTTATAGCGATGGTCCATATCGCAAATCTTTACAGCAGGAAGGCATCCGGATGGTTGCTCCGCAACGGATTAAAAACGATGTGGCAAAAGGCGTCTACCCCAAAAGCGCCTTTACCTTCTCCTTCTGACTCTACCCAAATCTTCCCCTTGTGCCTCTCTATTATCTTCTTGGCATTGTATAAGCCCATGCCGGTTCCTTCGCTTGAGGCCTTGGTGGTGGTAAAGGGCGAGAAAATTATCGGTAGTAGTTCTTTTTTAATGCCATAGCCAGTGTCAGAAAAAGAAATTTTCACCACGCCATGGTTAGAAATTTCGGCTTTTAGGCTAACCTTTTTCTCTGTTGAGGCCTTCATTGCATGCAGGGAATTATTGGCCAGAATAACCAAGACCTGCATCAACTCAGGCTTTTCCCCGCGCACAAAGATAGTTTGCTTAGGCAGGTCCTTTTCAAAGACAACCCCTGCTGCTTTAAACTGAGGATAATAAAGCTTAAAGAAGCTCTCCACCACCTCATCTAATTTTAAGGGTTTAAGTTCTCCGGTGGTAGGCGAGCCAAAATCCCTGATTGCCTTTACCATACCAGAGACCCTCTTTGCTGCCTCTAAGATAAAGTCAAAGGATTCATTGAGTTCTTGTTTTTTGTCTTCGGGCGCATTTATTTCACTTACCATATACTTCTTTAAAAGGTTTGCCTGGCCGATAACCACCTGCATCGGGTTGTCTATCTCATGGGCTAAAGAGTAAGAGTAGGTGTCCATCTCCTGCAGCCGGGCCTTGCGGTGCCTGTCCTCTATTTCTTTCCAGAAAGTGGAATTCTCAATGGCAAGGCTGGTGGAGTAGGAAAGGGTCTCAAAAACAAGCAGGTCATCGCTGGTATATATCTGGTTATTGAGCTTTGCGCCCAGAACCAAAAACCCCAACAGTGCATCTTCAATAAAACAGGGGATAAATAAGCCATTGTTCAGGTTAAACTCGTTAAAATAGCCTGCCTCCTCTGAGGTCAAGGGCCTTTTTCTTGCCTCCAGGAGCTGAATTAGCGGATGATTCACAAGCAGAGACTCTTCAAGGTCATCCTTTTCTCTTTTGGGATAGCAGTGTTTAAGCTGATAACTCTTATATTCTTCATCCTTAAGATAAATCCCGGCAAAGGAAACTCTTACTTTATCTACTACAGTCAAGACTATAGCCTTTAAGAGTTTATCTAGGTCCCGGATACGCGCCATGGTCTTGGAGAGCTCTATCAAAGCTTTTTGGTATGCTTTTTGTTCCTTAAGCAGGATTGCTTCTGTCTGCCGGCGCAGGTAGGTGTAGATAAAAGGACCTAGGGTAGCAAGAGCTAACATTATCCAGGTTGAATGCATCCATAACTGATATCGGTAGCCTAACCAGAAAGGAAGACCCAAAACAAGAGCATAGACAACAATAAATATACCGGCACGGGTGAGAGCGATATTTATATTAAGAAGACGATAACGGAAGATAGCGTATGCAACGATGCCTATATATAAACTAATCGTAATATTTAAATAAGGTGGTAGATGTATATTGTACCACATCGGCCAATTCGTTGTGCCACCGGCAAACCCTAATATCGCAGATATGGTGAAATATTTAATTTGTTCACGTTTTATACCGGTATACAATCTTAATGCCTTCAACAGCCAATAAAAACCATATAAACATTGCCAGAACCAAAATACTAAATAGATATGAAAAAATATCGTTGGGAGAGGCCAAAAACCTAAATTATATCGAGGTTCAAGGTGAGTATAAAGTTTAGAAGATAAATTTAATATAATAAATATAAAATTTATAAAAGTACAAATTCTAAGAAGATCCCGTCTCTTATCTATTAAACCAAGAAAATGAAATACAAAATAAAGATATGTAATATTAATTAAGATAATACCTATCGCGAGAATTTTAAACCAGAATAATGCCTGACTTTCGTTCTTTGCTAATTGCCAAAAAAAGTACCCAAAACTATAAAGAGCAACACTAAAATTTAGGTTAAAAAAACTAATGTTTAATGGATTCTTTACATTTTTAATAAGAACAAATATTGCTATAGAAATACAAGTAATAAAATTTACTAAACCACTAAATCCTAAAAAAGTCATTTTTTTATTATTGTAAAATAATAGATATATTCAAAATCATCTGACTCAGAAGAAAGCGAAAATTCAGAAATCCCACAAGTATAAAATAGCTTAATAACCTCATCTTTATTTCTTGATACAAACTTCCAATCACAGAACCAATCAGGAGGAAGGGGAGGAAATGTCTTCTCTCTGTTTTTGTGAGTCAAAATAAGACGACCTTCTTTCTTTAAGAGTTGGTATAGTACATATATTAATTTTTTTAATACTCTATCAGGGAGATAATCAATTAATCCGATACTATAGATTAAATCTTGCTCACCTATCGATTCTGAGCTTTTATCATTTTTTATTAAATTCATAATGTCTTCTTTGATAAATTTAAATTCTACATTTTTAGGTTTAATTGACAAAAGAACGTCCTGAGAAAATCTTAAAGCTTCTTCATCCCAGTCCAAACAATTAAACGTTACTATGCTTTGCGTCTTTAGATTAGACAATAACTCTTTTATTTCTCGGCAGGAACCACAAGCAATATCAAGTATATGTATTTTATTTGATCTTGATTCATTGATAAAACTAAGCAATATTTCCCTTAAGCGATTCTTACGCATTCTTACAGCTACCGCATAAGGACTCTTCAAGAAACAGTTATCGGGATAGATACCAAAATCTTTTGAGATTGGTTCATTATCGTAAACTATCTCCAGCATCTTATAATCTCCTGGATAGCCCCGCGGTTTTTCATACGCGCGTTTCACAATAGCACTTTTATAAATCCAAGTTCCTACTAACTGTCTAAAATTATCCTTTATTCGTTGTGTGATTTTTTTATCTTCGAATAACTCTTCTAAACAATATCCTTTTAGTAAAATTTGAGTAGTAAGATCATCAAATTTTTTTTGCAAATCCGAAGAATACTTTTTTTGATATGAAAATTCTTCGGCAATACCGGTAATCTCTTTTATATAACTCAATATATCTTTAAGAAAAAATTGTAAGGTTTGTTCTTTTACTTCAGATGACTTAATTTCTTTTAATAATTCATCAATCTGTGTTTTAATTAGCTCTTTTCTCAACCTAGATTTTGAAGATTCATCGAGTTCAATAAACTCAACACCATATAAAGAACATTTTTCTTCAATTTCTCTGTGCCAAACAAGTCTTGCATTTGCTTTAATTTTTAAGCCATCTGGAAAATCAACTTGCAGGGCAATAGTCGGGGTAGAGATATCCTCTCCAGTATTAAAAGATAAACCACCTTCGCTTAAATCGACTATGTCTGCTAAGGTATTTTTTTTAACATTAACCTTCAAGTCTGTTTTAATACGTGGAAAGTTCCTTTTGTCTTCCATATAAACCCTTTAATTATCCAATTGTTTTTTAACCACTCGCAAAAAATCCAACATATCAAAAGGTTTGTATATATAATCTGCGACCTTTAAACCCATGGCTTCTTCATATTTCTCTTTATCAGCATAGCCAGTAATTAAAACTTCTGGGATTGGCTTTTTGCTCATCTTTTTTAAATGTGAACGGATCTTCTTTATCATCTCAATCCCATCCATTTCTGGCATTCTTATATCACAAATAATGAGATCAAAATCGGATTCTTTTACTCTATTTACAGCTTCTTCTCCGCTTCTGGCTATGGATGTGTTGTATCCTTCTTTGTCTAATAATTTTAATAAGCTTTTTGTAATTAATTCCTCATCATCAATCACCAGTATCTTCTTTGCCATCCCTGACTCCTTAGTTATAGTAAGTCTGTTTTTCTATTGTTTGCCTTACAGTTTGTATCAGAGTTTTTACATCAAACGGTTTCTCTATATATCCAGCCACATTTAACGCAAGGGCTTCTTTGTATATCTCTTCTTTCGCATAGGCGGTAATAAAGATTTCGGGGATGGGATTTTTGCTACTTTGCAGTAAATATTCCCTGATTCTTTTAACTGTTTCTATACCGTCCAGTTGGGGCATTTTAATATCCGATATAATTAAGTCAAAACCATTTTCTTCCATTCTTCTGAGCGCTCCTTGGCCGCTTAGGGCGGTGGTTACTTTGTATCCTTCTCTGGTCAGTAATCTTTTGAGAGTAATTAGTATTAATTTGTCATCATCAATTAACAAAATACTTTTTGCCATCCTTATCTCTTCACCACATATTCTCCTGTTTCTCCAGCCAAGTTGCAATCTTTGATTTCTTAAATCTCCACTGTCCCCCAAATTTAAAAGCCGGGATTTTTCTTTCCCGGCATAATCTTCGTATCGTGTATGGGCATAATTTTAAGGCTTTAGCAACTTCTTCAACCGTATATATCTGCAGAATTTTATCCACGCATCCTCCGCAACAATTTACAACATATTATAACATGAATGGTGGAATAAACAATCCAAAAAAAATCATCCTCCTATATCCGATATTTTCCGCTTGACAGAAGGTCGCTGCGCATTTGTTTTAGGTAATCATTCTTGGTTTCTTCTTCGGGTTCGTTGAAGGAATTGGTTATAGTTGTATGGTTAATTGTATAGTTAATATGGTGGTGCACGTGCGTGCACTGGTTTGGGCAGTCCGATGCATCTGTTTTGGCGAAGTCTGCACCTATCCAGTCAATAAGTGCAGATTTTGCACCTATTGAAGTTGAGGCCATTTTGAACAGATAATCAAAGATTTGGTAATAGTTCTTGCGGCCTTTCTTAACAACCCTTATCAAGCCTTTCTTCTTTAGTTTCTCTACGGCGTAAATAACGCCTCTCCGGGAAAGACGGGTTTCTTCGGCCATGGTCTTTATTGAAGGATATGCCTCTAATCTCTGCCAATTCCAATGGCTGCAGATAGCCACATAAACCCTGATTTCAGACAGATTCATTTCATACCAGACGCCGCTGGCGAATAATGTATTTAAGATTCTGATATGGTCGTAGGGCATAATACCTCCTTAAGCTCAGGGACAGTCCCCTTCCTGTTTCCGGTTATAGCCTTCGTCGGGGACAGTCCCTTCGCTTCAGGTCATTTGCTTGAGCCGTTAGTGAGCCAATAAGTGTAAAGGAAATACAAATTGATACAAAAATACTTAACCACGTGGAGAAAAATAAAAAAGCGCAACTATCTTGTTTTTCAGATAATTACGCTATAAATGTATGAGGGACAGTCCCCTGCGGGGACAGTCCCTTTCTATATGGTGCCGAGGGAGGGAATCGGACCCCCCACGCCGGCCTTTTCAGGGCCGCGCTCTACCACTGAGCTACCTCGGCAAATTATTGTTTATTCTTTTTACCATAAAAGGAGAAAAAAACAAGTAGATTAGAAATAAGCCAAATACTGCCACTCCTGCTTTTCTAAAAATAGCAGCTAAGGTCAATAAGATAATTAAGATAGGCAATATCAATTTTATTTTTTTACCAAATAATTGCCTTAAACCATCTAAGTTTAAGTATCTTACCCGCGAGACCATCAAAAACGCAAGAAGCAAAACCAAACACAAGAATATAAAAGGCACGGATTTTGGTAACAGTATATTAGGTATAAATTTCGGCAGGACCATTTCCTGTTTTTTTCTATATATCAGTACAAAAGAAGCTAACATTCCTCCGCTCGCAGTAGTTGGTAAACCAATAAAATAAGTAACTAACTTTTCTTTCGGAGTAATATTATATTTGGCAAGCCGGAATATACTACAGGCCAGATATGCAAATAACGCCAGCGTTGCCCATGAATAGAAATCCTGATAAATAAAAATATAGCCTAAAATAGAAGGGGCTATACCAAAGGATACCACATCTACTAATGAGTCTAATTCTTTACCAAACTCACTCGGCACAGGATTTCTTCTGGCAATTTGTCCATCAATACCATCAAAGATAACCGAAAGAATTATTGCCCAAGAAGCAAAGGTAAATTGGCTCTCTAATGAGAAAATAATAGAGGCGAAACCACAGACAAGACTTAAGGTGGTAAGAAAGTTTGCAAGGAGGTTCATTTTGCCTCTTCCATAATCTTGACAAATATATCTTCTGCCAGGTCCCTATTAGGGAGATTAAATTTATTACGCGCAGAGATTCTTACTCTCGTAGTTAGATGCGTCAGCCTGATTAATCTAATAGACAGTTTGCTTGTGCCTACCTGTAACTCAATATAGCCCCTCATGCTATCTTCCTGCTTGATTGTGCCGCGGATCCTACTGACTGTATAAGCGGCATTCCAAAGACTATCGTAAGGTTTATCTGTATCGCCCTGCACGGTATCTTTACTTACGGCGTAAGCGCCCAAGGCACCCGCTGCCCCGCCGATAATTAAAGGCACGCAGCCAGAACTTACAAAAAGGAATGAGATTACGGATAAGAAAAATAAAAACTTTTTCATTTAAGCTCCTTTTTCAAGAAAATCGCCTTCGGCGATGACCTTCTGCGATTTTCAGTGGTTAGGAAAGTGTTTTATACTTTCCTACACCATGAATAAATAGTTAACATTATTATATCTATATTTAAATTGGTCTGCAACTAATTTATAAATTAACTACTTACGTGACGCTCCACCCCGATGCTTCGGGGTGGCTTCTGCTTAGTTTACTAAGCATTCTTTTTCTTGCTTCATCGTCGGAACTCCTGTTCCAACTCCACAAGCGTTTATTCCCGCTCGTCCAGCGGTATTTAATCCTATTTCCAGAATATTTCTAGCCGCATTTAAATCCCGGCCCATGGTCATTCCGCAGGCGGGGCAAGAGTAGATTGTTTTCCCCAGGGGCATATCTTGAATATTGCCGCAGGAACTACACCTTTTACTGGTGGGTTCTTTGCGTTCTATGGTGATGAAGAGTTTTCCCTTCCACTGTGCCTTGTATTCCAGTTGTCTCTTGAATTCAAACCATCCGGCATCAGAAATTGCTTTTGACAGAGAGCGGTTTTTCATCATGCCCTGGACATCCAAATCTTCTAAGACAACCGCGTGCTTGGCTATCACACTTGCGGATGTCTTATGAAGGAAATCGAGTCTTTGGTTTCTGATTTTACGGTATAGCTTTTGAACCTGCTTCCTTTGTCTCTTTCTGTTTTGACTGTTTTTTACTTTCTTGCTTAAGCTTCTTTGGGCCTCTGCTAGTCGTTTCTCTGATTTGTTTAAGTGTTTTGGATTGTCGATTACGCCTCCATCAGACAAGGTGGCAAATGATTTTAAGCCCACATCGATACCTACCAGGTTGCTGGTATCTTTTGGTCTATCGGGTAGTTGGAGCTCGCAGAGGACAGAACAATACCAGTGATCTCCATCTTGGGTAATGGTAATCTTTTTGGGTTCGCCTTGTAAGGGACGATGTTTGATCCATTTTACCTCACCAACCTTGGGAATGAAGACATAGCCTTTACTTAACCTCCACTTCTGAGGAATGGTAAAACTATCTCTTTGGAGTGCTTTTCTTTTGAATCTAGGGAATCTTGTTTGCTGCTTAAAGCAAGACTTCATTGCCTTATCTAAATCTCTGGCAACTGTTTGCAGCGATTGAGAGAAAGACAGCTTTAAGAAGTCGTGTTCCTCTTTTATCTTGGGAATAGAGACAACCATCTCATGAGCAAACTTGAACTTGCCGGTGGTCTTGTGGTGTTGGATATTATTAGCCAGCAAATGATTCCAAAGGAATCGGGCATTCCCTCCCTGTTGCAAGAGTAGCTGTTTCTGCTCTTCAGTAGGCTTTAGCCTGTACTTGAAACCTTTTTGAACTCTCACTTGCCGTTTTGCTCCTGTATGTATTTTTTTATGGTGCTGACACAAATATTTAGAATGCGCTGTGGACTTATACCCATTCGCCAACTTTTTTTTAAGCTATATCTCTTAATGCCGCCCTTTTCTTAAAAATTTTCTGCCAATTCATCCCCGACGCAAGCATCGGGGTTTTCTTGGCACGCTCTTACATAACCTCGAGAGCTTCCTGAATCAGAGGCAAAATGCCCTGAAGTTCATCTTTGGATAACCTGCCCAGCTTGGCAAAGTTAGACTGGCCTTCCCTACTTTTAACCTCTCTTATAATTTGTAGTTTCTTAGGGCCATTATTATAAGAATGAACGCTCACCACGATTTTTCCCGTCTCGTTTTCCCATTCCTTGCTAAACAATTGCTCATCCAAACTGCTGTCATACGCCATCTCTTCCTCCTTATTTAAACTGCTCTTTTACTTTGGGGCGAGTGAAGAAATAAATAACAACCGCTGCTGTTATCAAAATGGCTATATACAAACCTACAGTTAGCGGAAGTTTCATTTTATCTATCTCTGGCTCAGTAATTATGTTTAGGCTAACCGCCCTAGGAATTAAAAATATTGCAACTAAAGATACAATAATATAATAGTAAATAATCCCCTTTCTTGCCCATTCTTTCAATTGCAATATTTTAATTGCAATAACCAATAGCAATATTGCCATTAACCTAGCATATAATACTCCCATAAAACCAAAAGATTTAAGATGTGACCAAGAACGTGCCCAACCAGATATGGCAGAGACAATAAAAAGAGTACTAAATACTGTTACTCCTACTGACCTTTTCTTCTCCATCATTCCTCCTCAATGTCCTTAGCGACCAGTAGATGAAGCGGATAGAAAAATAGAACTGCTCCCCTTATTTTAATTATTTTTACAGCTTTCTATTCTATATGATACATTTTTAAAATAAGCTTAGATTGCGGCAGATAAAGAATTTTATAAACCTCACCTTCACGAACTCTCTGGTTCATGAAAATTTTATGATATGATACGGATTTTTCGTCATTAAAATATATATGCTGCATAATCCACCAATACCCATATCTAAAAGGATACTCGGAAGAAACCCTAGCTGTCTTTGATGGAATTTTATCTAACCCATTTTTAAAAACCCAAATTGCATCTTTTGCAGTAGGTAAGCTGGCGTAAAAGAAGAATCCGATTATAATAAAAAATAAAATAACCCTTGAGACTATCTCAAGCACCCGGACAGTATCTCCGGAAGGCTTCTTTTTTGGTTTAATTAGTGGCTTCTTAGAGAAACACCATAAAAGAAGAAACAATAGTACTATTAAATTAAAAAAAATAATTTTAAAGAGTGAGAACAATATTGAATAATCCTGCATAAGACTCCTCTGCCTTTTCCCCTTTTATCTCTCCCTCAATATCCTAATCGCCCAAAGCATAAAGTAGAATATTGCTTGAAGTATACGGAATAATGCATAAATAAGATAAATCGTGCCAGGAACAAGAAAAATCATGCTTACAAGTTCTCTCCATCGTGGTGGATTATTAACGGGGAACATCAATAGATACTCACTAATAATAAATATAAATGAGATCCCAATAAAAAGAAGCCCTTCTCTCGCTATTATCCGCTTAATCTTTTTCTTATCCATATTCTCACCTCACCCAAGCAACTATTAATTGTTTTTTATTCACGAGGAATTTCGTAAGTTTCACCCGTATCTTTGTCAATATTAAAACTTCGAAACGGTGGAAGCGGAACTGGTTCCTGCTCAATCGCATAACTTATACTCCAAGAGTCATCGTGCTCTCTTACTTCAGAAGGAGTGTTTATATCTTTTACATTTATATTATTCTTTCTGATGTAATCTTGGACTAATTTAATGGCCTTCTCTCTATTGATTTCAATTTTCTTCTCCACCACCTCTATGACGATGGTGTTAGAAGTGAAGTTATTAGGGCGTGGCGTGTAATCTTTCTGGTCTACGATTACGCTTTCAAAAGAAACAGAATATTTTCCGGGTTTAATATATTTCTTAAATGGCTTGCTAGCCACCGATAAGGAATTAGGGAGATCGCCCCATTTTAAATTATAAAGATTGTATTTGAGAACTAATTCTTGTTTGGGTTGTAAAATCCCCGCCCCCTCATGATATGGATTATTATTAAACGTATTGTCAGAAAATTTAACAGGGCTATCAATGGCATTTTTAATATTGCCTGATGAAATAATAAAAGAGGCGAATAATTTTTGCTTCCTTTCTGAGGCATTCCTAATAGTTACTTGAATCCAAATCTCCTCCCCTACCTTATATATCTGTTTATCTGATTCGATGGTGAGTTGGAAAGGTTGATCCTGAGGATAACCAATCGATACAATAAATAATAATACAGTAATTGCTAATAATATCTTTCTCATTTAAACTGCTCTTTTACTTTGGGGCACAACACAGATATTGTGCTATTCGCTAATTCAAATTTATTTATCTATTTTCTCGATTGACTCTTTTAACTCTTCCGGAGATTTAATCTTGAATTTACTACCAATCAATTCTATTGCCTTCTGATAATTTTGGTTAGCTAAATCCTGTTTTCCTGCCCTTTCATATACAACAAATAAACGAGCATATGTCAGACCTAAATCTATAGCTATAAACTTATCTGTTTTGTGATAAGACTCTAATTCTTTTACTAACGCATTTAAAGCTGCTATAGATGAATCAAAATCACCTATTTTATAAACCTTATGTGCTATATTCATTAGCCTTGTGACATTTCTCATATTGTTTATGCTCGATATTCTAGACAACCCCTTCATAAATACCACACTTAATAGTGTCGCTCCTATAAGTAATCCTACAATAAATATTATTATGTAAGATAAATGCTTTCTCATATTTTTATCCTCCTTACCTAAACTGCTCCTTTACTTTGGAAGTATTGTTACAATAATTATAAAACCTGTAGTGTCAGCGAAATTTAGAATATTTATTCCCAATATAAATAAACAATGCCGCTAAAATTAACCCTATAATTACTCTATTCAACAAAAAATTTCGCATGTCAAAAAGATGCCTCATTAAATGACTAACACTTATTACTATTAATCCGTATCCTACAATTTTTAATCCCCAGAAAGGAAATTTTAGGACTTCGGGTATCTTTTTTTTGCCAAAAACAATAATAGTTACAATAAAGAATAGAGCACATAACATCATTAAAACTAATCCAAATAAGGCGCCTAAATCCATCCTTCCTCCTTATCTATCCCTCAATGTCCTTAGTGCCCAGATGGTGAAGCGGATAAGTAAGTAAAAAAGGTAAACAAAAATTAAGATATAGATACCGTATGCTATCTTGTTTGTAGGCATAATAACGAGGTTCCCCTCAATTATACAACGAGGAGGAAAACGGTTTACTATAAATATAATAATACCCGCAATAAAAATAACCCCCAATAATATCAACCCCTCTCTCGCCATTATCCGCTTAATCTTTTTCTTACGGTCTGATTCTTGGTTATTCATTTAAACTACTCCTTTTGCTTTGGGGCGGTTCGTTTTCGAAAGGGTAATTTTTTAATAATGAAGTTTATAATTTTTAGGGTTACGCAAACTAATGATGATATTATGAATAGCGTCCCGATAAATAACGTAAACCAAAAAAGAAGCCCCAATCCGAGGGCATTATTTCCAGGAAATAAGCCTTTTTGTTCCTGAAGATAGACAAATATAAGTAGCGGAATCACGCCAATCGCTATTATAGAAATACCAATTAAGGCAAGAATAAAGCACTTTGAGATTTTAACATCTTTTCCCTTCTCCATCATTACTCCTCACATAATCTGCTTTTAGCGGCTGACTTGGCTGTAGTTTCGAGGGACGTAAAGGCGACGAGCGGGCATGGTTGCCCCGCTATCTGCGAAGCCAGGCAGAGCGAGGAAGCCGTGGCGAGCGCAGGCGCGACACGCTGGGGCGCGCCAAGCGTTCCCGAGAAACACAAACAAGGCAGACGCTACTAAAACTTCTTCCCGTGCCGATATGGCCGGGTCTTATTATATTCTATCTTCTTAAGCAGGGTCTTTTCTAAGTCAATGCCCCTCGCCCCGCAATAATCAAAAATGCGGATACAGCAATCCGCCAGTTCCTCGGCAACCTCTTCTTTTCTGCCTTGATTGCGCATTGCCTCTAAGGCCTCAGATAATTCTGAGTGCATAAGTGCGATAAGTTCTGCCTCATTACGTTTTTTATCCCACCAACCTTTTTTCTTAGCAATACGGTGGCATTCTTTTATAAATTTATTTATATCCCATTTATTTTTTTTCATCGGATTTGCCTTCCTCTGGTTCTGGCTCTAAGGCTGAAAATATCTTTGTGGAAATAAATTCTTTAGCATAAGTACTGGGAGAAGAAACCTCAATCTGGGTATTCTTTGCATCTATCTCTTTAAAAAATATACCTACCGGCGTGGTATCCGTAATCGTAAACCCGGTTTTGGTTACGGTTGTCTTGGTTTCGTCTGCTTTATGAAGATAAACAGCGATCATCTGTTTTTTTCTATCTTCGGCGTAGATATAGGTGCCAATCTGCTTAAGTTTTTCTAAGGTTTTATTATAGCAATTGTTGTGGTCGCAATTAAAAGTCTTTTTTATGGCATCTTTCCTACCGTCCTCCAAAACCTTTGTAGAAACTCCCACTACACATTTAGCAGTCTCTTTTATCGTCGCACAACCTCCCAAAGTAGTAAGTAGTAAGTAGTAAGTAGTAAGTAAAAAAAAAGTCTTTAATGAACCGTGAACCATGAACCATGAACTCTTCATCTTGCCTCCTTTTCACTCATTTATCACCTGCCAAATTCTATCCAATTGCCTGCGGGTCTCTTCTTCTCCTCTTTTGGCAAATTCCTTTGCTTTATGCAGTTCTAGCCAATACAATCCTGAAATATCTGGATGTAATACAATATCTGCCAGCTGCGCTTCTTTTTCTGCCACTTCGGATTGTAGTATTTCTACACTACTAAATATAAAATCAAGTATGTTTGTTTTAAATTTTTCTTTCAGATGCTGCCTTAAACTAAACCACCTTCTTTTCTGTTTATCCTGAGCAATCTGTTGCTTTATTTTCTCATATTGTTGCAGGACGTCTTCTCTTGAGGGTGTGACATTTACAGCAATAATCTTTTTTACCCCCATCTTTAATAGAGGTTCGGTAGGCAAAGGGCTAATTATCCCTCCATCAAAAAGCATATCTTCTTTTCCCGCATTTTGCGGGATCCCGCTCTCGTTTAATGCCGCTTGGCGGGAAAATTTAAAAGGAGCAAAGACGCCCGGCATAGCGCAGCTAGCCATGATTGCGTCCACAAGTAAACCTTTTTCTAGGACCTTGGCTTCCTTTCTTTTTACGTCACTGGCAATAACCTTTAAAGGAAGCCTTACGTCATGAAAGGTCTTATTGCCTAAACATTTTTTTAAAAATCTTTGCAGTTTGTTACCCTTAATAAAACCCAACAGAGGAAATGTCAAATCCACCAAGTTCCATATGTGCTTTGGCTCTTTGAAGTCCTTAGCAATTTCCAGTATTTCATCGCTTGATTTACCGATTGCCCAGAGAGCAGCAATAAGCGCTCCGATACTTGAACCAGCAATAACATCAACGGGTATCTTTTCTTCTTCAATCACCTTTAATACTCCTACATGACAAAAACCATACGCAACACCCACTCCTAAAACTAAACCTACAAGGCAATCTCCTATTGTGCGCGCAATTCTTCTTACCACCTTGGCATATTCGCAATCCGGCTCATCTAAAATTAACCTATCAGGAGCCTCAAAATCTATTCTGGGCAAGGTAGCAAATACATTTTTGTTTAGCGTTGTAATCTGTTCATCATGGGTAAGTTTGGAAAATTTATACTCATTTATAATAATGTTTATTTTTTCTTCATGAAAATTAAAATCCGATTTTAGTCTGGATATCAAATTGTGCGTCCTTCCTAAGTCTACTGGCTCAGGGCTGGTTAAGATATGAATCAGGTCTGACTGATTCAAAATACCAAAAATAGTCTGGTCCATCAAAGAAGGCAAATCCAGAATTAAATAATGATAATCGTTAATTAATAGGCTTAAAATAGCTATTAATTTTTTTACACAAGACTCATCTTCTGGCTGATAATAGAAACAAACCAGATCTATACCAAATATATCTTTTAAAATAAATTCTTTGGCCTCTTGCGGTCTGTTTAGCGCTGTAGCGTGTAAGTCAAAAACTCTATGCTCTTTGACCCCTAATTTTTCTGGTAGGCTATGGCTTTTATCAACAGGGGCAATGTCTAATATAATTACTGACTTATGTGTCTCTCTGGCTAAACTCAGAGCTAAATTGAGGGCATAGATGGTTTTGCCTGCCTGGGAATATGAACTAAAAACAGAGATAATTGTACTCTCAAAGACAGTTTTCTGATGGATATCTTTGCGTTTGAGGCGGCGAGAAAGGGTGCGGCTTAAGTCTATAGCTAACTGAGGGATTTTTTTTAAAATAAAATCAAAGTCATTTTTTTTAATTACTAAAAGCGAACAGTCATTAAGGGCCTCTGCAGTTACTGAATGAGGTTCATTAGTTAAAAGCGAAATAATGCCGAAATACTTTCCGTGATGCAAATACTCTAATACTGTCTTATTTCCATATTGATTTTGAGTATAAATTACCGCTCTTCCTAAGACCACACAGTAAAAGGCGCTGGGAGAAGAACCTTCTTGATAAATGAGCTGGCCCTTTTTATATTCAATGATACTGGACCTCTCTTTGATAATATTACGTTCCAAAGGAGCCAATCCTGCAAATAACGGAATCTCACCCAAGATTAAATCTTTGTCTATTAATTCCATAGACCTATTCCCACCCCTGCCTGCCGGCAGGCAGGTACGCGGTGGGATTGGTTAAAATACCTGTCTTACAAACTTCTGCAAATTTCCTCGCACTTTCTCTTACGGTTCGCTTATAGGTATCGTAATCTACCTCAACCAGACCAAATCGAGAACCAAAGCCCTTATCCCATTCAAAGTTATCTATTAATGACCAATAAATATAACCCAAAACTCTTATGCCTTGCGCCATAGCCAGATGTATGCTTTTTAGATGCTCCGAGATAAAATTCCATCTATTATTATCGTCTTCTGTACAAATACCATTTTCTAAAATAAACATAGGCAGATTATATTTCTTTAGTCTTAAGAGTAGATTATATAGACCTTCTGGATAGATATCCCAACCTAAGGAGTTTTTCTTAAGACTGCTGTGGCCTTTCCTGCAGGTATCCAACAACAGATTCCTAAAACCCCAATTTTCTACATCTACTAAACTGCGCGTATAATAATTGATGCCGATAAAATCAAGGGATTTGGCGCGGATTAATCTTTTAAGAAACGCAAAATTAAATGACCTGTCTCTTAAATAAGCAGCGAATTTATTCCTTGGAGTAGCTAAGCAGGGAACAAACGCCTGAAGATTTTTGGCAATGCTGATAAAAGGCGGTGGCAATTTTCTTCTCTCATAAATACGGTGTATAAGTTTATAAGCCTTAATATGAGAAATAATTAAATTGTCAGTCACAAATTTTGCCTTTAAGAATGACTCCTGTTGCGGTGGCCAGGTACCCAAAATATAGGCATGATACACATAGACCATAGGTTCGTTTATCGTTACCCAATATTTTACCTTGTCGCATAAAGACTCAACAATCCTTTCTGCATAGCGCAAAAAATAATCCCCTGCCTTCTTATTTAGCCACCCCCCTACCCTGGCAAACCATAAGGGATTGGTAAAATGATGTAGGGTAACTATGGGTTCAAGATTACGCTGCCTTAAGGAGGTTATGACATCTATATAGTGTTCGATTTCCTGATTTAAGAATTTGCCTTCTTCGGGTTCAATGCGGCTCCATTCGATTGATAAACGATGGCAATTATGATTAAGCAGTTGGGCTAAATCAAAATCATCTTTGTATAATTCATAATGACGAGAGGCTTGGCCTGAGGTCTCTCTTAAACCAACCCTCTTCTCCCACTCCCACCAGTCACTATTTAGGTTATCGCCTTCTGCCTGATAAGCGGAGATGCCTGCACCCCAGAAAAAACTTTTAGGGAAGACGAACATAATACTCATTATAGCATTATAAATAAAAAATCCCAACAAAATGTTGGGATTTTCTATGAAACTGCCGATAAAGACAAGCAATTTTTGCTTGCATCACCATCCTTCGGCAACCCAGCCACCATGTCCTTGACATCGAAGATGTCAAGGGTTTAGGTCTGTAGCTTTGCGTCCCCACCTTTCAATGCACGCCACAAGACTCGGCGCGTCTACCACGGTTTGTGGCAGAGGTTTACCTTTATCGGCATAATAAAGTATACAATAAAATTACCTACTTTTCAAGGCCAACTATCTTTTTTTAGTCGGAGTTTTAGTTGCAGCCACAGGTTCGGGATTTAGATATTTGTTTAATACGCTCCAGGTCTTTAGGCCAATTTTGCCATCTACCTGAAGGCCATTTGCCTTCTGAAACTCTTCAACTGCCTTTTTAGTCTTTGGGCCGACTTTGCCATCAATCCCTTCAGTATAGTAACCTGCATTCTTCAGCGCTGTCTGAATCTCTACTGCTGTAGGTTTATAAGGCCCGGCTGGCGGTAAAGGTTCTAAGGCAGGAGGCCTAACCTCAGGGCTTGCGGTTACCGGCGCTGTGGGAACAGTGGTAGTTACGGTACTTAGTGCTTCCATAGACATAGGCTCCTGCATTTCTTCCAAAGCTTGCTGCTTTTTTCCGCAACCAAACATATAAATACTAAACAATACCAGCACCATAAAAAATAAATATTTCCTCATCATCTCCTCCTTTCTTAAATTAAATTTACTTATTCATCTTATTTTTTGTTATGATATATTTTATAACTTATTTTAGAAAAATCAAACAAAATAAAAAAACTCACGCATTTCTAATTTCCGGGTAAATTATATTTATAATAGCAAAAAATAAGCCGCAGATGATCCCGCTGAGCATGATAGTAAAAGAAATACCTAAGGCCGCAGCTAAAGCGCCGGCAATCAAATTACCAAAAGGCAAAATACCAAAAAAAGTAAGCATATATACACCCATTACTCTACCCATAAACTCATTGGGTACTTTTGTCTGCAATATGATATTTATAAGCGCGATGGCAGTAACGCTTGAGCCTCCAATAAAGAGCAAGGCAATAAGTGATAATAAATATATTTTAGATAACGAAAATAACGCTAATGAGAGTGAGAAGATAAAAGAGGCCAAAACTAAGAGCTTGCCCTTATATTTAAAATCACCTAAACGCGCTAACAACAGTGCAGCAATCAATGCGCCTAACCCAGCGCAAGACATTAACACTGCCAAACCCTGTATTCCTACCTTTAATATATCATTGGCAAATATAGGCATAAATATTACATAAGCAATACCGAATAAGCTCACCACTCCTGTCATGGTGATTAATACCAGAATCAGGCGATTGTTTCTTATAAAAATAAGGCCTTCCTTTAGATTTCTCCATACAGTATTATTTTTATCGCTTGCCGTATATCTGTTTACTCTGATAAAAAATAAGGCAATTATCAAGGGTAAAAAACTTATCCCGTTTATATAGAAACAACCACTCATACCAATAGTTGCAACAAGCACTCCCGCCAAAGCAGGCCCGATGATACGGCTGGAGTTAAACGCTATAGAGTTTAAGGCAATGGCATTAAAAAGATAATCTTTGCCTACCAGCTCCACTACCATAGCCTGCCGACTCGGAGCATCAAATGCCATGACTACGCCATTTAAAACCGCAACAAGCATAATCTGGCTTGGTGTGACTAATTTCATCTGTGTCAACACTGCCAAAAGGAAAGCTAACAACATAAAAGCACTCTGGGTTGCAATTAAAATATTCCTTTTATTCAGCCTATCTGCTAATACACCGCCAAATAAAGAAAGTAAAAATACCGGTATTGAACTTAAAAATCCCACCACTCCTAATAAAAACGCAGAATTAGTTAATTGAAATACAAGCCAACTCTGCGCTACTATCTGAATCCAGGTGCCGATAAGCGAAACAAACATCCCGAACCAATAAACTCTAAAACTTTTTACTTTTAATGAAGAGAACATAGGGTTTTATCAATAAATGCCCTGATTTTTTTTATAATATCCTTTTCTTTATTTTTCAACGCATCACTTAAACCTTCTCCAAAAGAGGTATCCCCAACCTGTATCCCTGCTACATATATCTTTGTCTTAATTCCTAGTTTCTTGGAGAATTCAAAGATGTTCTTTAGATTAAGCTCATGCGTAGAGGTAGCAGAATTATCTATTTTATACTCTATATCTTTTAGTTCGCTTATCAAAAGCTGTCCGACATTTAAACCTGCATTAATACCATCGATGAGAAGAACGACACCGTAACTTTTTATCTTATATAACAAATCAAAACTTGCACCGCTAAAATTAAAATAATCCATATCTTTCCTTTTGTAAAACTCAAGGAGAGATTCCAGAACGATTATTCCTATTCCGTCGTCTCTCCTTAAGGTATTACCTATGCCAATTACAGCTGTTTTTTTTGGTAGCAAAGTAAACTATATCCTAAGATAAATTTTACATCCAATATTTTGATTTATTTAATGCAGAAAACATGTTCATATTTTATGATTTCAAAACTGCCTCGCGTTTGCAACGGGGACACAGGATTTTTATGCGATCAGAACGCAAAAATTCCAAGTTTTCTTTGGGTAGGATTTTTTCTTTTAAGGCAGGACCTAAATTTATTAAATAAAATAACATAAGGGAGGCATTAGAGAAAGTTAAAGGTCCTAATTTTTTAGCTACCCATAAAATTTGCTCATAGGGTGCAATAATCTCACCGCAACCATCGCAAAGTAAGAGCTCTTTTTCTATCTCTTGTTTGAGGTCTTCTCTGTTTTCAGTGGTAGCCAAATCGAATTCCTGAGAAAGTATAATGCCTTTCTCAGTAGGGCAATTTGCTTGGCATTGACCGCAGAATATACATAAATCCCAATGGATAATCAGAATCCTTTTTGCCTTTCCTGATTTCTTCTCATCATTAAATTCTATGGCTCTTGCAGGACATACCTGTGCACAGGCAGTGCAACCAATGCAATCATCCTGATGAAACTCAGGCTTGCCCCGGAATCTCTCAAAAGGCTTATGCGGCTGATAGGGAAATTTAGATGTATACGGCCCCTTGATTAATGCTTTAATTGCCTCTTTTAATTCTCGTAATTTTGGATACTTCATTTCTTGTCTTCTGCGTACTTATCACAAACAGACTTCTCCCAAAGCTTAACACCAGACTTATGCGCGCCACGAGCAAGCGCATGCGCTGAAACAGGGGCAGTAAGTACAATAAATATACTACATAAAATTGCCTTTATGCCCATAGCAGTAAATCCTTTAAACAGAAACAGCCCAAAAAGGATACTGCAGGTTCCCAAGGTAACGCATTTTGTGGCAGCCTGGAGTCGGTTATATACATCAGGAAGCCTAATCAATCCTAAACAGCCAAAGAAATCAAAGCCAAGGCCTATAATTATAAAAAATATTCCTATTTTCTCATTCATCAAAGTTCCTTCCTTCCAGATATTTTGCCAAGGCCAAAGTAGAAATAAAACTCTGCAAGGCCCAGGCAATACCAATATCAATATACCAGTCTCTACCTGTAGGGATTCCTAATATCGCGCAAAAACCCAAAATAAGTATGCCCAAGATATCAATAGCTACCACCCGATCAGCAGGCGTGGGACCGCGCATGATTCGCCAAAGGCAAAATGCTCCACAAAGAAAGAGCACCAAAAACGAGCGCTTTAAAAGTAAAGACTGCCATTCCAATAAAGATGGAATGGGACATAATATAATTACCCCTAAGATTATTATATTTATTATCAGCCCTATTAACCAACGCAGTCTTTTCATTCAAAAATCCTCTTTAATACATTTTCAAAATTCTGAACAATAATCTCAGTTGCTTTTTGAATATCCTTATCCTTTACATCAATCCAGTGTATATATAAATAACCATTCTCTGGGTCAATATCCACACTCATTGTTCCAGGAGTAAGGGTAATAGAATTGGCTAAAAAAGTTAAACCTGTATCTGATTTTAAAGTAGTCTTTACTTTGACAATGCCCGGATTAATGGGTAAATCCGGATGTACCACACGATAAGCCACATCAATATTTGCCTTTATACACTCCCAGATAAATAAAGGGATATAATAGAGAAACCAGAAATAACGACTCCCCGTTAGAGACATCATGTCTTTCTTCTGTTTACCCTTAGTCTCTAACGGGGCAAACATATCCCCGGTCATAAAAGAAACAAAGATAGCAACCAAAATACCGACTATCAAATGTTGGAAATCTGGCGGCCAAGTCAAAAGCATCCAAACTAAAAGCGCAAGGATAAATAGAATAATTTGACTCTTTCTCATTTTACTGCTCCAAAAACTATTCCTGCATAACCTTTGCCAGATAATAAAACATTAGCTGCCGATTCAAGAAAGGGCCTAAATTGCGGTATCAATAGTAATCCGCCTAGAACACAAATTATGGCTAAAATTAGCATCGATAATTTCATAGATAGAGGAACCTCTTTTATTTTAAGCAAGGCTGTATCAAGTTTTCCGAAAAATGTAAAGCCCATAAATTTCAAGTAATATGCCAGGGTCACAATGCTTACTAATACGGCAATTAGCGCAAATCCAAAGTATCCTGCTTGGATAGCGGCAATGATGATAATCAATTTACTCCAGAATCCATTTAGGGGAGGAATTCCCGCTATACTCATCGAGCCAATTAGGCTCGTACTTGCTGTAACTGGTAAACGGGAATTTAATCCGCCCAAGCTCTTTAAATTGCGGCTACCTGTAGAATATTCAATGGCACCCGAGTCCAAAAAGAGCAAGGCTTTAAAAATAGCGTGATTAAATAAATGAAATAATCCGCCCAGAATTGCTAAGGGCGTGCCTATACCTAAGGCAAATATAATATAACCTATTTGGCTAATGCTAGAATAGGCAAACATCCTTTTTATATCATTTTGCGCAATGGCTAAAATCGCACCGACAATCTGTGATATTATACCTAAGATGATGAAGATAAAAAGTATGTTTTGAGAAACTCCTAGGATGTTAAAAAATATCCTGCAGAGAACATACACGCCTAATGTCTTTATAAATATTCCCGAAAGCATGGCTGAAATAGGAGCAGGGGCAGAAGGGTGAGCGTCGGGGAGCCAGGCATGAAACGGAACCAGCGCTGCCTTTAGGCCAAAGCCTGCCAAGAACAACACCGCAATAAAACTAATAATCGGACTTATGCCTTTTATGTCTAAAGCCCTGGATATATCTGCCATGTTTAAGGTAGAGGTGTAACTATAAAGAAGGGCAATCCCCAAGAGAATAAAACTTGAAGCCACAGAACCCATTACTGCGTATTTAAAAGATGCTTCTAACTCCTCTCGCTCCGTGCCAAAGGCAACCAAAGCATAACTGGCGATAGAGGCAATCTCCAAAAAGACAAATAAATTAAATAAGTCGCCAGTAATAATTATGCCGTTCATTCCTGCCAGCATGAGCATAAAAAGTGTATAGAATTTCCATTTATCAGTATACTTTTCCATGTAACTTATGGAATATATTGTTACCAGAAAGCTGACCAGATTTACCGTTACTAACATAAAACTCGTTAGGCCATCTAAGGCCAGACAGATTCCTATAGGAGGGATCCAGCCGCCAACCTTATATACTAAGATGCCGGTTGAAGGTTTATAGACAGCAGCTAATAAGGAGAGCCCTAACAAGAGAAAAGTAGCTAAATTTGCTAGGCAATCACATATACGCTTACTGATTTTGCCAAAAAGAGAAATCAAAAATGCTGCTCCTAAAGGAATAATTACATATAAAGGCAATAAATTATGATTCATAAAAACTAACCCCTTAACTTACGAATTTTGGTAATATCAAAGGTGCCAAACTTCTCGTAAATTCTTATCGCAATTGCAACCATTAAGGCTGTGGTGGCTAAGCCAATCACAATGGCAGTTAAAACTAAAGCCTGTGGTATAGGATCAACCATATTTAAGACCACTTGGTCTTTAGCTAATATAGGAGCCCTACCTCCTGCGCGATAGCCGATAAGGACAAAGAATAGGTTTACTGCGTATTCAATAATTCCCAAACCAATAATAATCTTTATAATATTTCTTTTTCTTAATACGCAGTAAAGTCCGATACAGAATAAAATTAGGCACAAAAAGTAAACACTCATTCTTCTTCCCCTAAACCTTTTCCCGCCAACCTATTTATCGTCAGGCGGGATCCCGCTATCGCGGGAAAATAAAACTATTGCCACAAAGATGGCAAATAAACCTGCGCCTACCTTAAGAGAGATAGCGATGTTACATAAAGGAATAATGCCTGCACTGAACAAGGAAAAAGGCCTACCTTTATTTAAAAAGAAGTTTAAGAAGAAATACCCACCCAGAAAACCCAATACAGCAATAGATAAAAACATAATTGCCCCTAAACTCTCTAAAATAGAAGCAGCTGCTTGGCTTAACTTCCTTAACGCCACTTCTCTTCCAAAGGCAAGCATCAGGTGAACAAAGGAAAGGGCAATAATTACTCCTCCGGCAAATCCACCACCGGGTGAGATATGTCCGTGTAAGACAATATAAATGCCATAAAGTAGAATCAGCCCTACAGTAAGCCGGGTAATGGTCTTTACAATTAAAGTCATACCTGGTTCTTTATTATTTTTCATTTGATTCTACCCACCCTCCTCATTATTGCCAATACGCCCATTACGGCAGTAAAAAGAACGGTTGCCTCACCCAAAGTATCGTAACCTCTAAAATCTAAAATAATAGATGCTACGAGATTTGTCGCTCCGGTTTTTTGTAATCCTTGCGCAATATATTCCTTAGCTACCCTCATTATCGGATAACCGAAGGAAGGCAATTCTTTCAGGGCAAAGTAGGCAAAGAATAAAAAGACAGCGATAAATACGAGGGTTGAGGCAGTATTAAAAAACCAGCGGCCATCCCTGATTAAAGGTAAATCTTTTTTTATGGTAGCGCGAATGAGTATAATTAGGCATAAGATTTCTACCACAAGTTGCGTGATGGCTAAATCCGGGGCTTTTAAGACTAGAAACACCATAGACAAGCCTAAACCCACCGCACCCACCGCAATGACACTGGAGAGTAAATCCTTAATCTCTACAGCCGCCACTGCAGCAAAAATCATAAATAATAAAAGTAAATGTAGCTCCATAAGTTATCTATTCATTAAAAAAAATAATCCTAACATCCCTAACAAACCCCAGACCAAATAAGTAGGCAAAATCCCATTATGCAGGCGCTGCAACAAACCCGAAATAGAAAATACGAGCCTTTTTCCTTGCTCATAAATATCGAAAAATCCTTTTCCTGCTTTTTTATAGATGCCCTTCAAAATTCCCAATTCTTTAATGGTGTTATAAAATTCCGTGCCAGTAACCGAGGCGCCCTCTAAATCTTTAACTTCTGCGCCGACAAATGCCTTATCTTCTCTTAAAGAAGGCCTTAGGCCTTTTAATTTAAAAATTATTATTCCTAATACTAAGCCAATAACAATAAGTAAGCTAGCCAATCCTGCATACCAAGTTCCCATAAAGCTTACGTCAGTTACTGCGGGAAGAATAAAGTATTTAAGTGGAATTTGATTAGCGAATACACCAAATACCATACAGACAATTGCCAATATGACAGGCGGAAGCCACATGGTCCAGCTTACCTCGTTCGTTGGTTCGTTGGTTCGTTGGTTCGTTGGTTGACCTAAGAAAGTAGCGTGGATTAGTTTCATAAAACTGGCTAAGGTAAGGCCTGAACCAAACATCGCAGCCACTAAACAGATTATACTGGTGACTTGGTGACTTGGTGACTTGGTGACGTTTTGAATAATTCCTTGATAGACCATCCATTTAGAGACAAAGCCATTAAAGGGCGGGACGCCGGATATAGAAAGACTGGCAATAAGAGCGGTTATATAGGTAAGGGGCATTGTTTTGGATAGTCCACCTAATTTATCTAAATCGGTTGTGCCTTTTTTTTGCTCTACATTACCTGAAATTAGAAATAGGGCTTGTTTATATACAGAGTTATTTAGCATATGAAATATCCCACCGGCAATACCAATAGGATTACCCGTGCCGATACCTAAAACCATATAACCTACTTGCGATACTGCATGGTAACCTAAGAGCCTTTTCATATTATGCTGGACTAAAGCCATCATTACTGCGGCAATGATGGTAAAAGCTCCGATAAACATTAAAAATATATTCATCACCGAATTCATAACAAATAAATTTAAGGAAATCCTCGCTAACAAATAAATCCCTAATAATTTATCTAAGGAGGCGGGTAAATACGCCACTACTGGCACGGGTGCGCTCTCTGCGCAATCCGGAATCCAGGAATGAAAAGGCATTGCCCCTGCCTTGGCAAAACAGGCAATGGCGATACAAAGATATGCAAGGGTCGATAGTCCATAGTCTATAGTCGATAGTGGAATTTTAATTTTATCCATCTGGAAAGTGCCAGTTAGATAATAAATAATACCTATGCCTAACAACATCAGGGCATCTGAGCCACCCACAATAATGAAAGTCTTTTTTGCCGCTAAATTGGATTTGTTATCACCCAGATTAATCAAAAGATACAAGGTTAATCCTAAGAAACCCCAGAAGGTCAAAAGTAAAATCAGATTGTTAGAAAGTACAGCTCCTATTGAGGTAATGGCGGTTAAGATAATATAGAAATAATATTGGAAAAGTTTCTGCTTTCCTTTCATAAATCCTAACGAATAGATTACGGTTAAAACAGAGAATAAACCTATCGCCAAAACCACAAATCCATTTAAGCTATCTAATTTAAATAAAGGATATATAGAGTTTATCAACATTATAGTTCTAAGATATTTTTCGCGATTACTTTTGTATGGTGAAAAACTTGTGCCGTGAAATCAAGCAAATTTAAAAACATGTTGCAGGCACGCGGCGCACAGACTCCGGAAATAAGCCTTTGTGCATGGGCATCTCTATATTTCTGCACGAGATTATCTACGTGCCCTTCATCGCATAAAATCCGCTTGGCAAAATTCTTATCATTGTTCTTTAATGAGTTCACCGCATCAGAGAGCGCTGTTTCAACCACCGTATAAAGATGCTTGTATTCGTCTAATGCCTCATCGCTAAAAAGCAATCTTTCCTGTATCTTTATTTCAATCCGTTCAATCATATCCTTGATATAATCACCGATCTCTTCTAAATCGGCAATGATATTGGTAAAAGACACTATCTTTTTCTTATCGACGGCGGCAATTTTGCTTTTGGATAACTCCACTAAAGAAAAGGTAAGCGTTGTTTCCATCTCATTTAATTTTTGTTCATCTTTAAGTACTTTAGAGAGGGTATCCAAATCATGCTCTATAAACCCAGCAAATGTAGCCTTGAGCATAGATAACGCCAATTCTGCCATTTGATTTATCTCTTTTCTAATATTAACTAAATCTTCCATTATCCTATCACCTCCGACTTATCAGCTATGACCTTTTTTAACTTCTCGGTTTTTTCTTGCGATAACTTAATCAGGTCCCAACCATTCATCATCTTTTTGTCAGTGCCCTTTTCCAAAACCACCAACCTTTCAGTACAGCAATAACAAGGGTCAACCGCAGCCAAGGTAATTGCTGCATCCGAGATAGTGCCGCCTACTGCCGCCACTTTATTAGAAGCTACATTCATATAACTGGGCGCACGGACCTTATGTCTTATCGGACGGTTTGTGCCGTCGCTTCTTACATAGTGAAAACATTCGCCGCGCGGCGCCTCGACCCGCCCTATACCTTCTCCCGCTGGTATATCTTTTACATTGGCATCAATTTCACCCTTAGGCATCTTATCTAAGCATTGACGGATAATGGTTATTGACTCATAGAGTTCCAAAATCCTCACCATGGTCTTGGCAAAGATGTCGCCGTCTTCTTGAACAATCACATTCCAGCTAACCCTATCATACGCACCATATGGATCATCTCTGCGTACATCTATATTTATCCCTGAGGCCCTACCAGTGGGTCCTTCTACACACCAATCGATTGCCTGCTGTTTAGTTAAAATTCCTATACCCTTAAGCCGTGCTTGTATCACTGGGTCATCCATTACCGCGCCCTTGAACATATCTACAGCCGGGACTAAATCATCCATTGTCTTTTTTAATACAGGGATATCTTCCTCTTTTATATCGCGCCTGACTCCGCCTATTTTCATCATCGCATAATGATTACGGTTACCAGTAATCATTTCAAACATATCTAATATTGGTTCGCGATACTTCCAAGCCCACATCCAAACTGTATTATACCCGATAAAATGCCCGGCTAAACCCAGCCAGAGCAGATGGCTATGGATGCGCTCCATTTCGGCAATAATTGTGCGGATGTAAAGCGCCCTTTCAGGAACTTCTATTTTAGCTAAATCCTCCATGGCGTTGACATAGGCAAGGGGATGGCTAGTTGAGCAGATTCCGCAGATGCGCTCCACCAGAAAAGGCACCTGGTCAAAATGTTTGTGTTCAGAAAGCTCCTCAATGCCTCTGTGGTTGTAGCCGATAACGATATCGATATCTACAACCTTTTCACCTTCCACATAAAGCCGGAAAAACTCCGGCTCTTCCTGTAAGGGATGATAAGGCCCTATGGGTACTATAACTTTATGACTCATTTTCGTGCCTCAAGGGATACTTGCCTTCTGGCCATTCGTCAATTAAAAGCAGGTGCTTTAAATTCGGATGCCCAATAAAGTTAATTCCTAATAACTCCCACATCTCGCGCTCAATCCACTCTGCAGCGACAAATACAGAAGTTAGAGAATCTATCTCCGGCTTCTTCCTCTCTTCTATCAAAACACGCAAAGAAAAAATCTCGCCAGTTTTATCAAAACTAAAATGATACAATATCTCTATGCCGGCTGGCGTGTCAATACCTGTGGCAGTAGCGAATCTTAAACCCAGTTCCTTAAATAAAATTTTTGCTACCTCTTTTAAATCCTTGGGCTGAATAGAAAGATAAATTCTCTTCGCTGAATGCTCATGCCAGTTAATTATTTTATTACCTAATTTTTCTTTGATTTGCTCTTTTAAGGACATTATTTTTTACCTTGTAGTTTACTTATTAATTTTATCACTCCACTAATCATTGCTTCTGGCTTGGGAGGACAGCCAGGAATATACACATCTACGGGAATAACCTCATCAACTGCGCAAGGGCTATTATAAGAATCGCGAAACATAATCCTGCTGCAAGCGCAATTACCTATGGCAACTACCACGCAGGGCTTGGGAGCCTGACCATAGAGCTTCTTAAGTCTCTCCTTAGTCTTATAATTAGGAATTCCGGTTACAAGCAGGGCATCTGCATGGCGGACACTTCCTACTAAAACCATACCGAATCTTTCTACATCGTATCTGGGGGTCAGTAAATCCAAAACCTCGATATCGCAGTTATTGCACGGAGAGCAAGCTGCATGAAAAACCCAAATAGATTTGGTTAATACTTTTAGCTTAAGGCTCATATTACCATCCTAATAACGCTAACACAATCGCTATTATAGCCAATATGGCCAGGGGTCCCCAGAAAAACCTCAATGCCTGGTCAATGCGTAAACGCGGATTTGTATTTTTAATTAAGATTATAATCACTAAAATTATTAGATATTTCCCGATTAAAAACAAGGGGCTTAAATCTTTGCCCCAGAATAAAACAATCAGAAACAATGGTAGCGTATAAAGCAAAATTGCCTTTGTCAATCTAAAGATGGCTAAAGGCAGGCCTGAATATTCAATCATTGCACCGGCCATTATCTCCTGCTCTGCTTCTGACATATCAAAGGGCACAAAACCTAATTTTGCCTGCATACAGAATATAGCCACAATAAAGGCTAACGCTCCTGACCAAGAGGCGATATTGGAAACAGAATTTATCTGATGATTTAAAATTTGGCCTATTTGTATTGCGCCTTGGCTTTTAATAATTATGACAATTATGGATAATATAAATGGCAATTCATATCCTAAAACTAATTTCATCTCACGTGAGGCACCTATAGAGGCTAAAGGATTCCTGGAACTGGAGGCACCTATAATTATGGATATTGCCGGGATAATCAAAAGATATATTACGACAATTAAATCTCCGATAAAGCTATCTAATGGTAGGCGAATATTCATACCTAAAATTGTAGCCACCAAAACCACACTTAAAAAACCCAAATACGGAGATAGCAAAAAGGTTACTTTTGCTCCAGCAGGCACAATAGTTTCTTTCCCTAATAATTTTATGATGTCCACAAAGTTCTGATACCAAGGTGGGCCAACTCGCCACTGTATCCGAGCAGTTACTTTTCTGTCAACCCAACCTGCTAATAGACCCACAACTGCGCTGAATAAAAAACCAGGGAAGATTAAATAGTTAAATAATAGCTTCATTTCTTCTTATTGGGTTGGACGTCTTCTCTTGACCACTTTAACGTATGCACAGCCAAATAATCTCCCACAAAATAGATATTTTTTTCCGGATCTTCTTCTACCTCTTTAATCTCTATGGCTTTTTCTGGACAACTAGTCACACATTTAGGAAGCCTTCCAGATATACCTACGCAATAATCACATTTAGAATCTAAATAGGAAATAAAATCCTGGAAAATTATGCCAAATGGACAAGCTATAGCGCAAGATTTACAGCTGGTGCAGCGCATCTTGTAGCGCTTGATATGACCATCTGTTGCTTTTTCCAGAGCATTATGATAGCAAGAATCCACACAAGGCGCTTGTTCACAATGCCGACAAATAGTCGCGAAAGTCGCATATTCACGTAAAGATGTAATGCCGTTATTCTGCGGATGATAAAAATAATCGCAAGCCACTTTACAATCTTTACATTTACTACAGATCTCTAAATCTACAAATAAGCGCTTCATCTTAGTCCCAGATATCGTATACATCTTTTAATTGTCCGTAGATAAATACCGGCCCGTCCTTACAGGCGTAATATTTTCCAATACGGCAGTGTCCGCATTTACCTAATCCGCAGGACATATTTTTCTCCATTGATAGATATATATCTTGCGGTTTGAATCCCAAATCCAATAGTTTCAAGGTTACAAATTTCATCATTATCGGTGGGCCACAGACTACTGAGATTGCTTTTTTTAAATCTACCGGTAAATCCTTTATTATGGTAGTAACCAAACCTACATTGCCTTTCCAACTTGAATCACCCACATCAACAGTAGTAACCACATCTACTTTTTTCTTCTTTGCCCATTCAGGTAGAGCATTTTTATATACGATATCCGAAGGAGTCCTTGCCCCATAGCGCAACACTACTTTATTGTAATTATCAATGCTAGAGAAAAGGCTGAATAATAATGAGCGAAGCGGCGCTAAACCCACGCCGCCGCCTACAATTAAAACGTCCTTTCCCTTAAAATCATCTAAAGAATAACCCTTACCATAAGGACCGCGTATACCTACTGTTTCACCTTTATTCATATTATGCAATTTAGAGGTCACTCTACCCACGTTCATTATAGTCACATCTATCTTTTCTTTTATTCCAGGGTCTGATGAAGGAGTAAAAGGCGCTTCTCCTAAACCCGGAACGGTCATTTCTATAAACTGCCCGGTCTGAAAGGAAAAATCCGACTTTGGCCTTAAGACAAAGGTCTTAATAGTGGGCGTTTCCTCAATTATATCTTCAATTACCGCCTCAATGGGTTGGTAGAAATTTTTCCTCATATAGCTTTCTTAAAATATAACGTATATCTATCTTACCAGGACAGACCTCAATACATCTGCCACAGCCGCAACAGGCTTGAATTCCCAAATTATCAATAAAGAAATCAAATTTCTTCAAATATCGATTGCGCAGTCTCATATAACGCATTTTCAAGGGGTTTGCTCCACCTGCAACCTTAGCAAAATTCTTGAACATGCAGCCATCCCAAATACGCAGTCTCTTGGCATTCTCTACGGATCTTTCGTCAGTCAAAAGAAAACAATGACAGGTATCGCACATAAATACACAACCTGCGCACTCCACGCAGGTAAGCACTTGTTCCTGCCAGACTTGCGAATTATAACCTGAGAGGACGATATCCTGCAAGGTATCCTTTTTAGGTATTTTATGATGAGATAGATGCCCTTGCAGGCGCTTTATTACTGAATCTCTTTTTGCCTCTCTTGCTGAAAGCTGTCCTGCTGTGGCAGGAGTCAAAATATCTTTAATAGATTCTATAATTTTCTTAGCTTTCTCTGAACCCACATCAACTAGGTGACCGTCATTAAGAGGCGAAAGATTGATATCAAAGCCTTCGCTTACATGCGGATTTATATCAAAGGCTTTGCAAAAGCAAGCCTCTTTAAAACTTGTGCAATCACTAGAAATTATTAAGGCATTTTCTCTTCTTTCCTCATAAAGTGGGTCGGGTTCATTACCACCTAAAAAAACAAAATCCTGTATTTTTAAAGAAAATAGGTCACAATTTTTTATACCACATAAGGCAAGCGGCTTTTCTTTTGGTTTTTTAGTTTCTCCTTCAAAATAGCTACAGATTCCTTCCTTAGCAGGGGTAAAGAATGTACGTGTAGGCTCAATAGTGCGATACTCATTAAAAACAATCTCTTCTTTATTTACCCCGTTAGAGACTTTTGTATTATCATCCAAACTAACAGCGCCTCTAACAGGGGAATATTTCTTTAAGAGATAATCATCGCTGGGCAGGGAAAACCCATAATCGCATTTTACCCGAGAAGGAATTTCTATTTTGACAGGAACATAAAGCTCAAAGTCACAAGATATCCGGTCGTAAAATCTGAAGATATCTTCGGCTTTTAGAAAATAGGTTTCCATTAAGAAATTTTATTGATTAAAGATAAGGCGAGCAATTTGTGAAGTAATCACAAAATAGCCCAAAAAGATTTTATAAATATATCATATTTAACTTTTCTTGTCTACAAGAATTTCTTTCACCAAATCGCTAACTAATTTGCCATCCGCCCTTCCTGCAATCTGCGCAGTTACCTCTTTCATAACCTTGCCCATATCTTTCATCTCTTTTGCGCCGGTAGCAGAAATAACCTCTTCAATTATTTTCTTAACCTCATCAGCTGAGAGCTCGGGCGGTAAATAAGTTTTTAAAATCTCCAGTTCCTTTGTTTCTTTATCCGCCATATCCAGGCGATTGCCATTTTTGAACTGCTCAATAGAATCCTGGCGTTGTTTAATCTGTTTTTTAATTACAGAAATAACCTCGCCGTCATCAAGAACTTTCTTTTTCTTGGCTATTGCTAAATTTATCATATCTGCGCGCAAGAAACTTAAGACAGAACTTTTTAGGGTGTCTCTTGCCTTCATCGCCTCTTTATAATCATTCAAGATTTTCTCTTCTAACATCTTCCTTTCCTTTTTGCACCGCGGTTGGAACAGCACCCGGTGGTCAAAACGAAACTAATTTTCTAAATTTAGAAAGCCTATTTTCTAAATCTCTTGCAGTAAGACGCGCTGTTTTATTAACTCCGAAATCTTCTACATTAAAAGATGCGGCTATTGTTCCATAGGCAATGGCTTTTTTTAATGCCGCCTGATTTATTTTTTCTGTCTTGGCTAGATACCCCATAAATCCTCCGGCAAAAGTATCGCCTGCACCGGTAGGGTCAATTACTTTATCGGTGGGATAAGCGGGGAGAGAGAAAATAAACTTATCGCAATAAAACAAAACGCCGTGCTCGCCTTTCTTTATTAAAATCATAGGCGGGCCAAATGAACGCAGGCGTTTTGCTGCCTTTACCAGATTACTCTCACCAGATAAATCTCTTGCCTCCTGTTCGTTAGCTACATAGATATTAACTTCTTTTAATAAACGTATGAGTGCTTTGCGTTTATGCTTTATCCAGTAATTCATACTGTCTAAGCCTATGAGACTTGGCGCATACATATGCATTAACAGGTGCCTTTGCATATCTGGATCCACATTAGCCAAGAATATGTACTTTATTCTCTTCTGCCCTGAAGAAACAGCGGGTTTAAAGTTGGAAAGGACTCCTAACTCTGTACTTAGAGTGAAGGCGCTATTTAGATCACCCCTATATTCCCCTTTCCATTTGAAAGTTTTTCCTTCTCTACGAATTAATGAAGTCAGAACTATTCCTTTTTTCTCTAAAAAATCAATATATCTTTGTGGAAAGTCTCTGCCCACAATTGCTACAAGATTTACTTTGGTAAAAAGCCGTGCCGCCATGGCAAAATGCACTGCTGAGCCACCTAACATATGTCTTTTAAAACCAAAAGGAGTCCTTACTGTATCTAAAGCTACTGTTCCTAAAACAATTATGCTCACCCCGTTAGAAATCCTCCTTTAATTCCCCGTTAGAATACCGATTTCTAACGGGGCTCATCTTATGAATAATAGAGTAATGATAGCAATAATTATACAATAATATCCAAAATAATGGAATTTGGCTTTACGCAAAATCAATTTTAATATCCAAAGCGAAAAAAGTCCGGTGAGCAAACTAGCAATAAAACCAGCAGTAAAGCCAATCGTATTTGTTCTCAGGGCAATATCCATTTTCTTTGTTTCTAATAATACTGCTCCCAAAACCGCTGGAATAGAAGCCAGAAATGAAAATTTAAAAGAAGTTTCTTTGTCTATCTTTCTAAATAAAAGTGTTGAAATAGTGATACCCGAACGAGAAATACCAGGAATGATTGCTATTGCCTGCATAATCCCTAAGAACAATGCGTCTTTAAAATCCACTGTATCTCTTTTCGGTTCTCTAATTTTTTGAGTAAGAAGCAGGATGGCGCCTGTAACAATTAATGCTAAGGCAACTAATTTAGGGGAACTAAATAAACTTTCAAAAAAATCTTTACCTAATAGGCCGATTATTCCGGTAATTATAGTTACAATTAAAATTAAAAATAATAATTTAATGTTTTTGAAAACCTCTAATATATCCTTAAAGAAAAATAAAATCAAGGCACAGACTGTCCCAAGATGTAAAACTACGGCTAATGCAATCTCCTGACCACTTATACCTAAAAGCTTTTGCATAATCACTAAATGCCCGGAACTGCTCACCGGAAAAAATTCAGTTAAACCCTGGATTATACCTAATATTATATATTTTAACATGTTAGTTTTGCCACCTCTTCCCTTAACCCTTGCGCAATGGCTGCGTAATCATTGACAAACTCACCGATATGTTTTGTTATTAACTCCTGCCAGCGCAGTGGCTTTCCAAAGATAATCTTTAATGGATAAAGGCGGGGCAGATGCTTTGTCCTTGGCCAAGAGTAATGTGAACCTTTGATATATATAGGAACAACCGGGATATTTAACTCCTTAATTAAAATACCAACGCCTTTTTTAAATTCACCAATATTTTCATCTACCGAGCGCCTTCCTTCGGGGAAAAGACAAACTATCTTTTTATGGGAAAGCACAAAGCTAACCGCTTGCATAGCATCGGTTAAATTCAGGCTGGGGTCAATAGGAATAAGACGGGTTGCCTTATTTGCCCACCCAATTAAAGGGTGCTCTAAAATCTTACTATAGCCTAAAAAATAGGTGTTCTTGGCAATGCCAAAAGGCAAACTACTAAAAACCACAAATCCATCTAAATAACTTGCATGATTAGGGCAAAGCAGATAAGGACCTTGTTTTGGCAGGAGGTTTTTTCCTTTTATTCTTAAAAGCCAAAATATTCTAAAGATAAATAAAAAAATATTTTTAAATATAAAAATAATAAGTTTATTTAAGAAATCCGACTCTATCCTAATTTTTTCAGTTACTATTTCTTTGGGGTTCTCTTTTAAAATCTCACCCCAACTTATAGGGACCTCTTCAGGTGTCTCGATTACGGATTCAGGCCTACCAATTATATCTAATATATTCTTTACAATTTCTTTTACTGTAGATGCAGTATAAAAAAGTTCGTCTGGGATTTTTATAGAAAATAGTGCTTCTAAACCCAAGCCCAATTCTACTTTAGTTAAGGAGTCAATCCCCAGGTCTATCTCTAGATGACTATCTAAATAAACCGGCTTATTTAGTTCTTTTGAGAGATAATTTATAATTTTTCTAGCCACACCGTTTTTTAAAAGTTTAGTATCTTCTTCTAAAAAGACCGGTTCCTTAGCTTCTGCTCTTCTTAACGCCGCCTTTACATATTTCTCTTGGACTTCGTATCTTTTAATCTTTCTTAAAGCTGTGCGAGGTAAGGCATCTTTAGTCACCAGAAAACCCATAATGTGTTTATAACCGGGTAAATTTCTCGATAAATTCTCAAGTTCCCAGAGAATCTTTGCCTGGATATCCATTTCATTTTTTTGACGAAAATATTCTAAATTAGGAACAACTACAGCAAAAAGTGATTCAATAACTCGTCCGGCCCTCTCTTGCCTACGACTTAAAATGCATATCTCTTTTATATAGGGGCTCCTGCCGTAATATTCTTCAACTTCCTCAGGATAAATATTCTTGCCTGAGCTTAAAACAATGACATCCTTTTGCCTACCAGTCAAAAAAAGGTAGCCACGAGAATCAATAAAACCTAGGTCTCCTGAATAAAACCATCCCTCTTTAATAACCTGGTTAGTTAAATCCGGTTGTTTAAAATAACCTAACATCACATTTGGCCCTTTAATTAAAACCTGTCCAACTCCAGATTTATTAGGATTAAATATCTTTATTTGTACACCCGGTATAACTTTTCCTACCGAGCCAAATTTTATTTTATCCGGTGGATTTAAAGTTACGACGGGTGAAGTTTCAGTTAAGCCATAACCTTCAATTAATCTAATTCCTAATAATCGCGATAAATCTTTGCCAATTTTTGGCTCAAGCCGCGCTCCGCCACTGACCAAAAGCCTAAGGCCCCTGCCAAATTGCTCACCTAATTTTTGCCTAATAAACGGCAGTAAAAAAGGCAGTAGAAAAGAGGGAAATTTTTTTATTTTATCAAATATTGCTTTATGTAATAAAAAGAAAAGTTGTGGTACGCCTACTAACATAGTCACTTGCGCTTCTTTAATAATCGCGCTTAAGTCCTGGGGTTTAAAGCCCAAGGCAAAATAAGTAACCATTGCTCCTTTAAAAAGAGGCATAATCAAGGTTACCATAAATGCATAAGTATGATATAAAGGCAAAATACAAAGGGTATTATCGGAAGGTAAATAGATATTTAGTCCGGCAATGCTTTTAAAATTAGAGCAGATATTTTTATGAGTGAGTAAAACGCCCTTGGGTTTTCCGGTTGTTCCAGAGGTATAGAGGAGCGAAGCCACATCGTCGGCAAGGACAACTGGTAGAATAGCTTTTTCCATTTGTATATTTTCAATTTCAGAAAAACGCACAAAATTTATATCTTCGGAATCAGGTGCATCCAGAATAATAATTTTAGTTAAACGCCCTCCAATATCCTGGCCTATCTTTTTAGTAAAAATATTATAAAAACAAAAGATAACCTTTGTATTACTATCATCAATAAAATTTTTTATTTCCTCGCCGCTTAACTGCGGGTCTAAAGGCACACAAATCAGGCCTGCATACATTAAGCCTAAATAGATTATTGCCCATTCTGGTCGATTCTCTAAGATAAGAGCTACGGTGTCAGTTTTCTTTAATCCTTCCTTGAGCAAAAAAGTAGCTACCTTTAAACTCAAGTCCTCTACTTGCCTATAAGTAAATCTCTGCCAGACAGAGTCCCTTTTAATTTGTAAGGCAACCTTATCCGGAAAACAAGATACCGTATTACTAAATAATTTAGGAATAAGTAACTCTTCTTGGTTCATTTAGTATTTGCCTTGTCTTTGGGCAGCCTC
>Ga0315282_10001788_pt1 | contig 40178 bp, 33 predicted proteins | sample YL17G07_20_MG_FD_203693 | JGI IMG/M metagenome (GOLD analysis project Ga0315282, IMG submission 203693) | Sediment microbial communities from Yellowstone Lake, YNP, Wyoming, USA - YL17G07_20 | ecosystem: Environmental > Aquatic > Freshwater > Lake > Sediment | place: USA: Wyoming | collected...
GTCCGCGATAGGTTTATTAATAGTGAGAATATACTGCGAATTTGCGGGGGTGTAGCTCAGCTAGGTAGAGCAATCGGCTCTTACGTCGATCGGCATCGGTCGATGGAGACACCGATTGGCCAAGGGTTCGAATCCCTTCACCCCCGCCATTATTCCATCATGCGAAAAGGCAATCTCAACCTTCCTCAGGCATCAGCCCGAGGAGCTTGGCGAGCGCCACTGTGAAATCCTCGATCTTGACGTTCACCAGTGACGGGTCGACGGGGGTCTTGTCCTGGATCGCGCAGTTCAAGTGCACCTGGCACTTCGGACAGAACATCAAGAGTTTGTCCGCTCCGACCCTTTTCGCTTCGACAACTCGCTCTACTTGGATCTTCTTCGCGTTCGCGTTGCAGTTGGCCCATGCGCTGACGCCGCAGCATACCGCCTTGTCCCTTGTGTTCTCCATTTCGACGAACTTGCTCCCTGAGAACGCCTTGGCGAGTTCTCTCGGAGAGTCGTAGACTCCGGAATGCCTGCCGAGCCTGCACGAGTCATGGTAGCTGAAGGTGAACGAGGACTTCGCGGACGGCTCGACTTTGAGCGCTCCTGAATCGAGCAGCTGCTTCGCGAAATCAGCAATGTGTACCAGCTCGAACTCAAGATCGCCAGCCAGGTCCTGGTAGTCGCTTTTGAAGGTCCTGTAGCACTCCGGGCAGGTGAAGACGACCTTCTTCGCGCCCGACCTCCTGATGAGCTCGAGATTTTGTTCCATCAGCTTCTCGAAGTCCTCCTCGTCACCGGTCCAGTTGAGGTCGTGTCCGCAGCATTTCTCCTCGTTGCTTACTACTGGCACGATCCCGGCCTTGTTCATGATCCTGACAGCGCTCTCGCAGATCGACTGGAGTCGCAACCCGGGTCTGTCGTAGAAGATCGCATCCATGTGCGGCAGGCACCCGACGAAATAGAAGACGTCCCCTTTCTCAGCTATCTTGAGGTCCTTGCTGACCCAGCCCAGCCGTTCCTGTTTGAGTTTGCCTCTGGCCATCATCCTCTGGGTGGCGTGGATGAGTCCTCCCTGCGAGCAGAGCGGGGCAGCCCCGAACTCTGCCGCCTCCTCCCGCATGCCTCTGATGAACCCAGAATAGTCGACCTTGTACGGGCACATCGAGTTGCATTGTTCGCATGTCGTGCAGGTCCAGATGTCCCTGTCCTTGGCGATGTTGTCCACGATGCCCTCCATCGCCCTCAGCACGATGGTCCTTGGAGCGAATTCCTGATCGGCCTTCGCCACCGGACAGACCGTGGTGCACTTGCCGCATTCGACGCAGTCGAAAGCTCCCGTGTCCTCGATCAACTGCTTCACAGCGGCGATCGTCTGCTCCTTCGTCCTGGCCTTCAGCTCCTTCCTCTTCTTCGGAAGGGGGAGGGGACCCAAGGCTCTCACCTCGTCGGTGAACTCCTTCACGGTCCGTGCGAACTTGGACCTCTCGGATGCGTTTATCCACTCGGTCCGGAGCCTCCTGGAATCGATACCCGTGATGTCCATGAGCTTCTTCAGTGAATCCACCCGCTCCTGGGCCTTCTTGTTGCCTGAGACGTAATGGCAGTTGTCCATCAGGCAACCGATGACCATGACTCCGTCCACCCCGTTCTCGAACGCGTCGATTATCGCCCCCGGCTCGACGCTCCCGCTGCACATCACGCGGACGATCCTGATGTTCGGGGGATACTCTATCCTGTTCACCCCAGCCAGGTTGGCCGAGGGGTAGCCGCACCAGGTGCATGCGAAGGTTATGATCTTTGGCTCGAAGCTTTCACTCATCAGCGCCCGCCTCCTCCGCGATGGCGCGGATCATCGCCTCGACCTGCTCCAGTTTGAAGTTGTTCACAGTTATCGCCTTGTTGCAGCACGCGACGGCGCATGCTCCGCAACCCTCGCATCTGACCTCGTCTATCTTTGACAACAATGCTCCCGTCTTTGGGTCCTTGACGATCTCAATGGCTTCGAATTCGCAAGCCTTCTCGCATCTCCCACAGCCTCTGCATCTCTGCTCATCGACGAAGGCCACGATCCTTGGGAACTTCGTCTTCCCCCTCTTCATGAGCTCGATGGCGCTTGCAGCTGCGGCCTTTGCGTCCTCTATCGAGTATCTGATCCCTCGGGGACCCTGTGCCGTCCCGGCAACGTAGATGCCTCTTCTGAATTCCGACGGAAACATGGGGTTGATGTCCTTCATGAATTTGTCAATGTCAGTCTGGATGTGCAGCATCTTGGCGATCTTCTCACTGCCGTCGGCAGGTTCCTGACCGACCGATAGCACGACCAGGTCGGAATCGATGTTGAGCAGCGTGTCGGAGTCGGTGTCCGACGCTCTCACGAAGAGCTTCTCGTTGTCCTCAACGACCTCGGCGACACGTCCTCTGACGAAGTTTATGCCCTCCTCTCTGGCTGCAATATAGAATTCTTCGAAACCACGGTAGGGACCACGAAGATCGATGTAATGGATATACACATCTGCGCTGGGATCCATCCTCTTGATCTCGCGGGCTTGGCCTATGGCATAGGTGCAACACACGAGAGAACAGTGAAGATTCCCTTTGGTCTTGTCCCTCGAACCCACGCATTGAATGAAATTGATCGTCCTCGGAGGCTTTCCGTCTGAAGGCCTCTTCAGCCCGCCTCCTTCCTCCCGGCCAGCCACAAGTAGTTGCTCGAGCTCAGATGCAGTGATGACGTTCGGGTTCCCGTAGCGCAACTCGGGGATGCGTCTTGGATCGAAGGTCTTGGACCCCGTTGCCACGATGATGGTCCCGACGTCGATCTCCTTCGTGCCTGACGGGGTTCTTATCATAGCATGTCTAGCCCCGAACCCGCCGGTTATGCCCTCCAGTTCTGAGTCGAGCAAGACTTCTATGTTCTTGGTCTGGAACACATCCTCGGACTTCGGTGTGAACACGCATTCCTTGCAGTTCTGCATGCAGCAGATGCCACAATTGTGCGTGGGAAAAGTCATGCTCAGCTTGTAGGTCCTGCCTCCGAGCTCAGAAGTCCTTTCCAGCAGGTAGACCTTGAACCCTTCACTGGCGATGTCAAGCGCAGCCTGCATGCCGGTCACACCGCCGCCGATCACCAGGGTGGAGCCTTTGATGGGGATATCGATGTCCTCGAGGGGCACGAGCTTTTCCGCCCTGGCTATGGCCCCCCTGACGAGACTCTTTGCCTTGCTGGTGGCCTTCCTCTTGTCTGGGTGGACCCATGCGCATTGCTCTCTGATGTTCACCTGTTCGAACAGGTACTTGTTGAGCCCTTCCTCCTCAAGCGCCCTGTTCACTATCAGCCCCTGTATGTTGGGCGAGCAAGCACCGACGGCCACCCTATCGAAATGTTTGGTCCTGAATTCCTCCTTGAGGTACTCCTGGCCCTCACGTGAGCAAAGCGCCTCATGGACTCCGATCGAGACCACCCTTGGGTCCTTTCGCAGTTCCTCGGCGATCGCCTTCGTATCGATGCGCTTGCCGATCTCATCCTTGCACGTGCACAGATACACGGCTATGCCCTTTCGCCCCGCATCTTTCTTCTCCCCATCGTCGGCCATCATATCAATCCTTGTCGGTCAATTCTCCCTCAAGCGTGGTCACAACCGATGGCACGTGCACTCTAACGAGTGTGAACAGCTGGCTCCACCAGACTGACGGATAATGGTGGTAAAGTACATTATGTTTTCCAGATTGGAAATTGTTCTGGTATGTGATTGCAATGGGTGGGCACGTGATATTGACGTCAGCGGGTCTCCGCTGCCAGATCGGAGCAAAGGTTAATGCAGTCGGTGAACTTCAATGCCCTCGTCATGGCTGCCAAACACGTGTACTTCGTGGGCACTGCAGGCTGCGGGAAGAGCACGCTCACCAATGCGTTCCAGTTGTGGCTCCAGAACCAGGGATACGATGGGATCACAGTGAACCTGGACCCGGGCGCGGGCACGCTGCTCTATGCTCCTGATGTCGATGTGAGAGACTGGATTAAGATCGAGGAGGTCATGGCCGAGCAAGGGCTGGGGCCGAACGGTGCCCAGGTCGCGGCCGCCGACATGCTTGCTCTCAACATAAGGGAGATCGCCCAGGTGGTCGATGGTTTCGACACCGACTACGTGCTGATAGATACCCCTGGGCAGGTCGAACTCTTCACGTTCAGACAGAGCAGCCGGGTCGTCGTCGAAGAACTGAGCGGGGAGGCTGCGTCTATATGCTATCTGTTCGACCCGTTGCTGGCGAAGACCCCGAACGGGTATGTCTCCAGCATGATGCTCGCATCCACAGTTCACTTCCGGATGCCCGTCCCGTTGATCTCTCTCCTCTCAAAATCGGACCTGCTCTCCGAGACCGACACAGAGAGGATACTCCTTTGGGGTCAGGACTACTATGCTCTGTTGAATGCGCTCCTCGATGAGTCGATCGAGGCGCAGACCCAGGTCAGCATCGAGTTCCTCCAAGCCCTGGAATCGATAGGCGCTGGAGGGTCGCTCATCCCCGTGAGCTCCGAGACAGGAGCTGGGCTCGAGGACATCTATGCGACTGTGCAGCAGATCCTCGAAGGCGGGGAAGACGTGGAACGCTGATTCATCGGTCTGCGCAAGCGGCGAGATCCGTTCCTGCGACCCCGAGAGTCCGCGCCACTTCACGACCTTCAGCAGATAATGCCACATGGACCTTGCCGGATCGCAGTTCCGTTTCCACTAGCCTCTCTTTCCGCAGGATCCTTAGGGTTCTTTCCGCGGCCTGCCTGCCCGCAGGCTGCAGGGTCCGGAGGAGTTCGTCGAAGAGCATGCCCCCGTCCTTTATTGACATGATGAACTTGACCTGGGACGTTGTGAACCTGTCGACTGCGGTTGCCCCCTTCAGGACCGGCAGTTTCGTGACGCGCTCGTCACAATGGTACGCCTCCGTCCCGAGGCGGAATGCGGAGAACAGAGCCGCGCCTCCCAGCAACTTCGAGCCTCCACTTATGTTGAGGGCGACCAGGTTCGAGCGCCCCGACTCCGGATCCTTCGAGCATCGAATCAGGACGTCGCATATCTCCTCGACCGTCTCCATGAATCCGCTTGTATCCACTGGTTCGAAATCCATATCATGCCCAGACATCTCCTCCAGGTGCCTCAGCTTGAGGAACCCTTCGGTATCCTCCACGGACGCCTCACCGACCAGCACGAGCTTCTCGTAGGGCAGGGACTTCATGGCGCTGAGCACCTTGGCGTGATCGTCGCCGCCGAAAGTCGAGACCAGGACCCTCACTCGTCATCACCGAGCAGCAATTCCGTCGACTCCTCGAGCATCACAATCTTCTTCCTCGCGTCGCCGGGATGCTTCTCGAGCCTGACGGCCCCCTTGGAGACGAGGTTCCTGAGGTGATGGTTCACCGTCGCCTTGTGCTTCCCGACAATAGCCGCGAGTTCCACCTCGGTGAGCATCTTCGCCCTGTTCTTGAAAAGGATGCGCAGTATCTCCCTCTCCTCCCCGGACAGCACCTGATTGTACTCCATGCGGAGGAGGGGCAGATGGATCTCCTCGTAGGTCACGTCGTGGACGTAGACCGTCGGTATCCCCTCAAGGATGCAGACGAGCAGTGCCGCTGATGATGTCGGCCTGGTCCCGCCCGCGATGTTGAACACCGCGATCTCCTTGCCTTCCTTCTTCTGCTTACGCACGTCGCGGCGTATCCTGAGCGCGATGCTCTTGAAATCAAACGGGTCATCGAGCTCGATGCCGATGGCGCTGATGTTCATGCTCCTGCAGTACTCCAGCACTGCGGCCTTCGCCTCGGCGACCTTCTTGGGGGCATCCTGTTCCTTGGGGTCCGCACCGCAGTAGAAGACTACCTTGTCGACCTTGGGCGTGGACCTGATCGTTGGGATCAGCGACTTTGGGCGATATCCGAGGGTTCCGAACACGACTGCCATTCAACTCACCGAGATATGGTAGGGGTTTCAGTGCTTTTAGTTTCTACGATACCGTTAGATTAATGACGAAACTATTATTAAATTCTGCCGTCAGTACTTCTTGGTGAACCGCGAGACCAAGCTGTATTATCACTGGCGATACGATATCAGGTCTTCATCATTACATGGGCCGCAGCTTTTCAAGCCATGGACAGAAGGGATGCTCAGAAGCCGAGGAGGTTCAAGCATGTGTTCTTGGATGCCGAGGGAACGCTCTATGTCCCTAAGGGTAAAAGGCTGCTGTGGGAGTTTTGGGCGAACCCGTCTCCTGAAGCGGCAGTGGAGTTCTTCGAGCTCGATAAAGGCGTGGCGGAGACTCTGAAAAGGCTGAGGGATCAAGTCGATACCCTCTGTCTCGTCTCTCGTAATTCCTGGCCCATCCTCTCAGCGATCCTTCAGAAGTACGGGATCGAGAAGTCCTTTGACGCAATCATCCTCAATGGGGACAAGGGAAAGAAGATCGAGCGGTACCTCATGAAGCACGGGCTGAGCAAGGATGAGTCAGTGATGGTCGGCGACATGCCGGCTCTGGATATTTTCCCCGTGCTCAAGGCGGGGATTGACGCGGTCCTTGTCGACAGGTGGTATAACAGGATGGTCAGGGCCGAGAGGATCAAAGGCCTCAGCGATCTTCCTGCCTGGCTGAGGATAGCTGACATTGCCGATGACATGGGGAGGAACAAGGTGCGCATCGCCTCGCTGGACGAGTTCGAACCTCAAGGCGGTCGAGACAGGGCACCTTCTTGCGTGGCCGCGACCAAAAGCTTGATTGCGCTCCCAGGAGCTTGAGGGCTTGAGACGTAGCGTAGGCATCGGCGGGAAGAGGTCAATGACAACCATCACGGTTTTCGGCGGAGTCAACGAGATCGGTGGGAACAAGATCCTGGTAGAGGACAAGGACACGAGGATATTCCTCGACTTCGGTGAGCCGTTCGGCATGAAGGACAAGTTCTTCGTGGACTTCCTGATGCCGCGCGAGGGCAGGTTCGGTCTGCGTGACTACTTTCACTTCGACATGCTTCCCCAGCTGAAGGGCCTGTACGATGCGGACTGGCTCAACGACACGGACCTTCGGTACGCGCCGCCGGAGTTCGACGCCTTCTTCATCTCGCACATGCACTACGACCACGTGATGCATCTGAGGTTCGCGGATTCGAAGATACCAGTGCACCTAGGGGCGGCCGCCAACACGATAAGGAAATCGTGGATCGAGACAAGCCTCGGAAAGACGCACTTCGGGGACCACAGGTTCGAAGAGTTCCGGACGGGGCAGAGGATCAAGGTCGGCGGACTGGAGGTCGAGCCCATCCACGTGGACCATTCGACCCCTGGTGCCTACGGGTTCCTGGTGCACACTGGGTCGGGGTGCATCGCGTACACCGGGGACCTGCGCCTGCACGGTCCGAGGAGCGACATGACGAGGGAATTCGTCAGGCGCGCTTCGGAGGAGAGACCCGAGGCGCTGGTATGCGAGGGCACGAGGATGGACCCGGAGGACTCAAGGGAAGACCTGTCCGAGAAGGACGTCCAGCAGAGAGCGCAGAAGCTCATCTCATCTTCGAAGAAGCTGTCAATCGTGTCCTTCTATCCGAAGGACGTTGACCGGATGCGGACCTTCAGGGACGTCGCCAAGGCCACTGGCAGGAGATTCGTCGTCTCGGCGAAGGTGGCCAACCTCCTAGAGGCTTTCAGGAATGACAGCAAGATCGACGTCCCGGACCCTCTCAATGACCCATCCATGCTTGTATATGTCAGGAAGATGGCAAAGCCTGAGAAGGTCAGGTACGAGCTGAAGTACGTCAAGCTGCTCGGCTCGTCCGACCACGTCGTCGACTCCGAATTCGTCAGGACCCATCAGGACCAGCTCATGCTCCACACAGATTTCTTCCAGCTGGCGGAGCTCATCGACATCAAGCCCGAGCCTGGCAGCCTGTTCATAAGGTCGAAGAGCGAGCCCTTCGAGGAGGACGACGTCCAGGAGGAGGTCCTCATGAACTGGATCGACTGGTTCAAGCTCGATTTCCATCAGGCCCACGCTTCAGGTCATGCCAGCAGGAAGGACATCTTCGCCATAATCGAGGAGATATCCCCGAAGATGGTCATCCCGGTGCACACACAACATGCGGCCGAGTTCCACAAGTGCGGATTCAAGGTCGAATGCCCCGTGGCAAGAAAGTGCATCAACGTGTGCTGAGTGCCGCTCCCGTGTCAGGTCCAGTTTCTTAGTAGGCCCTCATCGCTTATGAACCAAAACCTTGGTCCACCGTCTTACCAAAGGAGCAGTCCCTCGGATGTACGCGGTTGTCAAGAGGAGAAGAGAACCGGGCGCGGAGATAGAGCAGGTCCCGAAACCCACCATCGGCAATGGTGAGGTGCTCGTGCAGATGAAGGCGACCTCTATCTGCGGGACCGATGTGCACATCTGGGACTGGAACCACTGGGCGCGGAACCGCGTCAAGACGCTGCCGATCATATTCGGGCACGAGTTCTGCGGAGAGGTCGTCGAGATCGGCAAGGGCGTCCGAAAGGTCGGCGTTGGGGACATGGTGTCAGCGGAAACTCATATCGTCGACGGGACCTGTTACCAATGCAGGACTGGCAGGATGCACATCTGCAGGAACATGAAGATCCTCGGGGTGGACACGGACGGCGTGTTCGCCGAGTACGTGCGCCTCCCTGAAAGGAACGCGATGAAGCTCCCCAAAGGTCTGGACGTCAGGTTGGGCTCGGTCCTTGAGCCTCTCGGAAACGCGACCTTCACGGTCCTGCCCACGGAATCGATGCACGACATCAGGGGAAAGAACGTCGTGGTCGCGGGAGCGGGCCCGATAGGCTTGATGGCCATCGCCGTCCTGAAGTCCCTGGGGGCCAAGAGGGTCATCGCGACGGAACTCGCCAGTGAGAAGGTGCGGTTCGCTCTGGCGAAGAGGATGGGCGCCGACCTCGTACTCGATGCATCGAGGGACAGGGACTCCCTCATCAAGGATGTGCGGGACGAGACGGACGGCAACGGGGCCGATGTCTGTCTTGAGTTGTCGGGCGCTCCGCCTGCCCTGAGCCTGGTGTTCGATATGCTGACCCCCGGGGGGAGGGTATCCATCCTGGGTCTTTACCCCGATCCGGTCACACTGGACGTCAACAACGCGATCACTTTCAAGTCCGCGACGGTATACGGTGTAACCGGTCGCAGAATGTTTCAGACGTGGGAGCACATGTACGAGCTCCTCAAGAAACCGACGTTCAGGTCGAAGCTCTCATCGATAATCACGCACACCTTACCCATAAGGGACATCGAGAAAGGGATAGAACTCATTCGCTCGAAGAAGGCCGCGAAGGTCTCGCTAAAACCCGAGTGGTGAGGAAATGGCTACTAGGAACCCTGTGGGATTTCTAAGGACCGAGTATGAGGACCTCGTCAGGAACGAGCTGGATTGGAAGCTGCGTGTCCTCGAGGGACCGAGCGCACCAAGATGCGTCGTCGACGGCAAGAGGGTGCTCATGCTGTGCTCGAACAACTATCTGGGCCTGAGCAACCATCCGAGGCTCAAGAGGGCCGCTGTCGAGGCTGTGAGGTCGCATGGGGCCGGCTCCGGTTCCGTTCGGCCCATCGCGGGTAACATGGACCTTCACATGGAGCTCGAACGCCGCCTCGCGAAGTTCAAGGAGGCCGAGGCCTCGCTCGTCTTCCAGACCGGCTTCGCTGCGAACGCGGGGCTCATCCCCCAGCTCGCCGACGCCGGGGACATCATAGTCAGCGACGAACTGAACCACGGGAGCATAATCGACGGCGTGAGGCTGTCCAAAGCGGACAGAACCGTCTTCAAGCATTGCGACACGGGTGACCTCGGTAGGGTGCTCTCCAAGGTCGAAGAACACGACCCTCCGTATCGCAGGATACTGATGATCACTGATGGAGTGTTCAGCATGGACGGCGACATCGCCCCTCTGGATGGGATCTCCAAGCTGGCTCACGACCATGGGGCGATGTTGTATGTGGACGACGCCCATGGTGAAGGGGTCCTGGGGAAGGGAGGACGCGGAATCGCTTCACATTTCATGCTAAAGTATGACGATGTTCATGTCGAGATGGGCACATTCTCGAAGGCGTTCGGGGTGGTCGGAGGACATGTCTCCGGAAGCAGGGACCTCGTCAACTTCGCCTGCAACAAGTCCAGGACTTGGCTGCTAAGCGGTTCGCACCCTCCGGCAGTGGTCGCCGCTTGCATCGCTGCGATCGATGTCCTGGAGAAGGAGCCGAAGCATGTGAAGAACCTCTGGAGCAATACCGATCATTTCCGTAAAGGGATACGAGAGATGGGGTTCGATACCGGGAGAAGCCAGACACCCATAATCCCAGTGATGATAGGTGACAGCGGGGCCGCGAAGAAGTTCAGTGCACGGTTGTTCGAGCTAGGCGTCTTCGCACTCCCGATTGTCTTCCCCATGGTGGCGAAGGACAAGGCACGGATCCGGACTATCATGAATGCCGCTCTCACGAAGAGCGATTTGGACCAAGCGCTGTCCACGTTCGAGAAGGTGGGTCGGGAGATGAAGCTGATCTAGTCAAGCGCGTTCCTTCTCCTCTTCCGTCTCCTGTCGCTCCTCGACAGAGAGCTTGAACTCCTCGTAGGGGGTGACAACCTCGAAGATGATGGTGTCGACGATGCCCTTCTCCTTCATCGACTGCTTGGGCGGAAGCAGGTGGTGCTTTTCGAACAGCTTCACGAGCTGGTCCTTCCCGTCGTCACTTACCGCCTTCTTCATCACCGCGGGCTTCTTCCAGAATTGGGGTCCGAGCTTCGCAATCGTCCTTCCGCCTTCGATTTGAAGGACGACGATGTCGTGGCTCTTGGAGAAGTACTTGTCGCGTACGCTCGCCTGGATCTCCACTCCGCGATTTCTATTCGGCCCTTGCCAGATCGTGGCCTCGAAAGTGTCCCCTGCTGCGGATTCGGGAGCTGCTCCGGCAGCCTTTGGTGGGAACGTGAGGACATGGCATGAGGGGCAGAACATCTCGCCAGTCTCCTTCCTGCATCTGGGACAAACCCGTGTCATGACTCCCCCTTGTGTCGTCCGGTGAATCAACTACACGCTCATCAAGGTTCGTATGCCTAGGCTTGGGCGACTGGCAGGTGCGGCCAAGACCCATCGGCGACACATTTTAATCACGTAATCGGGTTGGCCGTTCATGCGTGCCCATGCAGGAGTTCAGGATGCCTCTTAGCGGAGAACCTTTGGACTTCACATTCAACGGAAGGACTGTCCGTGGATACAAGGGCGACACGATAGCGACGGCACTCGCCAGGGATGGCGTCAAGTCCTTCTCGAGAAGCATGAAGTTCCATAGGCCCAGGGGACTCTACTGCGGTTCCGGAAGATGCATCTCCTGCGTCATGCGAGTGAACGGGGTCCCTGGCGTCAGGACGTGCGGCGTCCCGCTAGAGCGGGGGATGGTCGTCCAGACCGAACGCGGCTTCCCCACAACGCGATTCGATCTGCTCTCCGTTTTCGATTCGGTCTTCCGCCGTCAATTCGACTACCATTCAAGATTCATCAGACCTACTTTCATGACGCCTTTCTACCAGTACGTGGTCAGGCATCTGGCATCTTCGAGCAGAGTGCCCGACTCTTCAGGCGCGTTCCCTGCTTTGGAGAGGAAATCGTGTGAAGTCCTTATCATAGGGCGCGGAATTTCCGGGTCTGTCGCGCAGGCGCGCATCCAGAAGGCGGGTGTAAGGTCGCTCATCATTGCTGACAGGCAAGTGGGCAATGTTAGTGCCCCGCCCTCGACGGTTTTTGGCTTCTACGAATCGGGCGAGGTGGGCCTCCAGGTCGGTTCGGGGCTTCAGCTCGTCAAGGCGAGATCCATCCTGTTGGCCACCGGCCGAGAGGAGACGGGTCTGTCGATTGTCAACGGAGACATCCCCGGCAACATGCTCCCAGAGGCCGTGCATCAGCTGACCTCGCGAGGGGTCAGCCCTGGTGCGAGGGCCGTTCTCGTGGGGACGAACGAGCTTAGGGACAGGGTTCGCAGACAGCTCGAGGCGGTCCGCTCTTCCATCGTTGCCGAGGTGCAGGATGCGTCGTCTGTGGTGCAGGTCCTCGGTGGGAGGGCGGTCAGGGGCATCGAGTACTCCGAGGGCAGGACCTCGAAGACGGTCCGGTGCGATCTCGTGATCCAGCTCGGACCCCTCGTCCCAGCGGTGGAGCTGGCACAGCAGGCTGGCTGCGAGCTGCGGAGTTCTGGCAGCTTTTGGACTGTCAGGGTCGATGCGGGGGGCCGGACGAACGTCCCTGGAGTGTACGCGTGCGGCGGGGTCACCGGACTCATCCGGGAGGACGAACGGATCTCCAGCGGCGAGGCGGTCGCCCTATCGATGCTGAGGAACCGCGGGGGTCCCTGAGATGGTCGTCAGAAAATCGTTCATATGCCTCTGCGAGGACGTTACAGTAGAGGAGCTGCGGAGCGCAATCAGACGCGGATACACGGACATAGAGGATCTCAAGAGGATCACTGGTATCGGCACGGGCCCTTGCCAGGGCAAACAATGCCTCCACATCTATCGGGAGATCCTTGCGGAAGAGACCGGGATCAGGATTGAGGACATGCCGCTGACCACTCTCAGGCCCCCGATAGTTCCCACGAGCTTCGGTGCTTGGGCCTCCCGTGACGACGATGAGGAGGCCGATCGATGAGGGACCACGCACAGGTGGCGATCATAGGCTCCGGCGTGACCGGTCTATCGACCGCCTATTCCCTCGTCAACAAAGGCCTGAACGACATCGTCATCCTCGAGAAGGGCCACCTGGCCTCGGGCGCATCGACCAGGAACGGAGGTGGGGTCAGGGCGCAGTTCACGACCGAGGAGAACATACTGCTCGCCAAGTGGAGCATCCAGCGTTTCAGGCAATTAGGGCTGGAGCTCAAAGTCAACTTCTGGTTCAGGCAGGGAGGATACCTGTTCGTGGCCGAGTCGGAGCAGGAGCTTGTCTCTCTGCGCAACGCTGCTGAGTTCCAGCGCAGGTTCGGGCTGGGCACAAAGGTGATCGATTGCGACAGAGTCCAAGAGATCGTCCCCTGCATGGACTGCTCAGGGATCATCGGGGGATCTTACAGGCGGGGGGACGGCATTCTGTTCCCATTCCCGCTGCTCATCGGCTATGCGGATTTCCTGCGATCGCACGGGACGGACATCGAGACCCACTGCGAGGTCAAACACATTGCTCAAGCCAACGGTGAGTTCGTCCTGGAGACGTCGAGGGGTGAGCTCAGGGTGGAGAAGCTGGTGAATGCAGGGGGCGGATGGTCGAGCGGGGTGGGCAGGATGTTGGGTGTGAACATTCCAACGCGTCCAGTCCGGCACCAGATAATGGCGGGAGAACCGTTGGCCCCGTTCCTGAAGCCGATGGTCGTCACCCTGAGAGACGGTTTCTACATGAGCCAGGGCCCCCGGGGCGAGCTGATAGGAGGCATCAACGAGTCAGGGTCACGCGGGAGCGACCCGGGGAAGTCGAGTGCTGCCTTCTGCGAGCAGTTCTCTTCGAGAGTGGTTTCTCTGTTCCCGATGCTCTCCAGCGCCCGGATGATGAGGCAATGGGCCGGGTTCTACGACATGTCGCCCGATGCTAACCCCGTACTGGACAGGATGCCTGGGGTCGAGGACGCATTCGTCGCCTGCGGCTATTCTGGCCACGGTTTCATGATATCGCCGGCCGTCGGCGAGTTCATGTCGTGCCTGGTGACCGGTAAGAAGCCTCCGTTCCCGACGGAGCCATATAGGCTGTCGCGATTCGAGGAGGGCAATACCAAGTCGGAAAGCCTGGTCATTGGCTAGGGTACTGGGGTGATATCGTGGGCCGGTCCAGTTCATGCGATTGATTAATGTGCCTTCCCGTCATCCACTGGGCAGGGAGGCTGAAGATGCCCAAGATACTGATATGTTACTACTCTAGGTCTGGGAACACCAAGAAGATGGCTCATCTCATCGGCAGGGGAGCCATGGCGGAAGATGTCGAGGTAGACATACTAGACGTCAAGAAGGTCAAGGTCGACGACCTCCGCAAGTACGACGGGATAGTGCTGGGCTCCCCGACATACTATGGCGGACCGGCCGCACCGATCAAGGAGCTGCTCGACAAGAGCATCAAGCACCACGGCAAGCTTCAGGACAGGGTCGGAGGCGCCTTCTCGTCCAGCGCGAACATCGGCGGCGGGAACGAGACGACCGTTCTCGCGCTGCTGCAGGGTCTGCTCATCCACGGGATGGTCGTCTGTGGCGATTCAGAGGGAGACCACTACGGCCCCGTCGCCATAGAGGCGCCAGATGCCAGGTCGGAGAAGAACTGCATCCGCTATGGGAAGCGGATCGCCAAACTGACCAAGCAGCTCCGGGGATGACCTCGCCATTCACCTTGATACCCAAGGTTGGGTGAAGACGAATCCTTCGAAATCCTCCGATACCTTGCCCGTCGTCGCGTACCTGTAGAGTGCGGCGACAAGGACGGATTGCGCCGCAGAAGCTATCACTGCTATGATAAGCCAGTATACGATTGCGACGACAAATCCAACGATGGCTCCGACCCCCCCTCCGATCAGGGCTCCCAGGATGATGGGTAAGATGCCCAGCGCTCCAAGCAAGACGAATATGAGCCCTAACCCGAGGTTCCCTACGAGCGCCTCGCCCCAGGTCTTCCTGAGTATCGATGCGCTCCTCTTCACCGATCCCCAAGGTCCAAGCTTCTCGTATATCAGGACAGGCACGACGAAGTACGTCACCACCGTCCAAGCGACTCCGAGAGCGCCCATGATCAACTTGCCTATGAACCCGACCCTCTCCTGTATCGCTCGAATGATCAGCCCGACGGTCGCAGCGAACAATGCCCAGGCGGCGATTCTGCCGATGTTCTCCATCGCGATCCGGAGTCCGTCCTTGACCGTCGGGTCTCCACCGTTCATCCGTATGGTGGCGCAACCGATGACGCAGGCGTTGAAGAATATGGACACGAAGAAACTAACGAAATAGAACACCGCAAAGAACGCATAGAAGTACCAGGATGACGAGCCGCTGGCGAGCCCGTCCAGCCCGACAGAGAAGAACACGCCGACGAAGAAGCTAGCTAGGATGAGTATCGTCACCAATCCCGAAAGGATCGGGAATATCAGGATCTCCTTGTCCTTTCTGATGATGCTCAAGCTCATCTTCGCAAGCTTCCAGCCTCTGCCGATTCTTCCCATTTTGTCCCGCTCCTCGCTGCCGCTCGAGGCGATGACCGTGAGGGAGATAAAACCCTACCCATTCATTTGTGTAGAACATCGAGCGATTGATTCAGAGCCTCGACAACTCTTCCTCGTCGTCCTTCTTCCTCGCCTTCTGAGAGTCCCTTCCCCTCTTCCTTGGGCGCTCAGTCTCTTCCGTGCGCTCCTCCTCCGTCTCGGTTCCCTCAGAGGGCTCCTCAGGTTCGTCCCTGCGTGACTTCCTCCTCTCCCTGGCAGGCTCCTCGGGAGTCTCGACCGAGCCAAGGGGAGTATTGCACCTGGGACACCTCTCGGACCCTCGGATGCATTCCTTGCACAGGACCGCCTTGCACTTCTGGCAGCGGGCGACCGCGACCCCTCCGTGGAACAGGCATCTCCTGCCGACGAGATCAGACGGTATCTCCTTCGGAGCGGGTGGCCGCTCCCTCTCCCTCGATGGTCTCGTCTGCTCCCTCTGCGTCCTCTCGGCCGGGGCCTCTCTGAATGCATCCACCTCTCGGCTATGCCTCAGCGGGGCGTCTCGGACCTCGTCGAACCCCCGCTCTTCCCTTTGTTCCGTCCGATGAGCATCTCTTCGCTCTTCCCTGCGCTCCCGCACGAACTCGGTCTCGGCTGGCGGGGGCACCCGCTCGCGTCTGCCCCGCTCGTCGTACGGGGAGTATCTTCCATAACTCTCGCTGACTATCGATTTGATCGTGATGGCAGGCGTCTCGAAGCCGCCGCCCTGGAACGTGTGAAGGATCGTCACCAGTTGTCTGGCCCAATATGCCCCGATACCGAGGTTCCTGATGAGTCCGAGGACGTTCTTCTGGTCGTTGGGGAGGTCCAGTGCTTGCCTGAGGAGTTCCTCCGTGCGCGGGTCTGAACTCTTGGTGCTGAACTCGTGCTCTTCGACCGCCTGCACATAGCTGAGGATCTTCTTCGCACTGGCTATCTTCAGCTCCGGGAAGTTGACACTGATGTCGCAGAGCCTCAGCCCGTGGGCCGCGAGATCCCTCTTCTCCATCGCATTCACCAGGATCTCCCGAGACATCTTCTCGTATCGCTCGAACTCGTCCTTCGTCATTCCCGAGAGGCTCACCTCTGGCTTCCCGCTGAGGAACTCGAGCACGTCCCCCAGGAACGCATACGGGATTCCGCATACCCTGAAAGCCTCCTCCTTGGTCACCGGTCTGCCGTTGGCGTACTCGAACTCAAGGACGGATCGGGAGTAGTCCTCTATCTTGTTCTTCCGAATATCCTCCTCGGCCTGCTTCCTACCTTCGCCGGCGGCCTCGAAGTATGGATCGATGCTCAGGGCATGGTCGAAGCATCTCAACGCCTGTTCCGCTCGGCCAAGAGCGGACAGGACCTGTCCCTTGGCCTTCCAGGCTTCCTTCTCGTTCGAATCAAGGCCTATCGCCCTGTCGTAGGAGCTCACGGCCTCCTCGAGCAAGCCCTGCTTCTCCATCGCGAACCCCTTGCTCATCCATATCTTCGGATTGGAGCTGTCAAGATCAAGCGCCCTGTCGAAGCAGGCGATGGCATCCTGAAACGTGCCCATCTCCAGCTGCAAAAGGCCGAGCCTGTACCACGAGGACTGGTCCGTCTGGTCCGTCTCCAGTGCCTTCCCGTAGGACCTCGCGGCCTCCTCCTTGTTGCCCAACGCCTCGAAACCCTTGGCCCTGCTCTTCCAGAGGTCCTTGTCGGTCGAGCCCAGCTTCACGGCCTGGTCGAAGCTCTGTAGGGCCTCTGTCACCCTGTTCAGTTTTAGAAGCGCCATCCCGAGGTACTTCAACGCGCCCGCGTCGGAGGGGGCTAGCCTCAGCGCCTCCCCGAAAGTGCTCAGGCTGTCATCGAACCTCCCGAGGCTCGCGAGCGCTCTCCCTTCGTTGGTGTGGAACTCCGCTACATTTGGAAGTATCTTGATCGATTTCTTGAAATCCGAGAGCGATTCGTCGAACCTCCTGAGCTCAAGGTACGCCTTTCCCCTGTTGTTCAGCACGAAGGGCTGATTGGAGTCGAGCTTCAAGGCCTGCTCAAAGGCTTCCGCTGCCTGTGCGGGGTTTGCAGCGCCCAGGAGCAGCAACCCCTTCCTGTTCAACAGGAAGATGTCCTTGGGGTCCAAGTTGAGGGCCATCTCATAGCTCCGCAGCGCTTCGTCGGTCCTGCCGAGCTTTTCAAGCGCGCTCGCCCTGTCCGCCAGTGCGTTCTTGTTCTTCGGACTGAGGCGCAGGATGTGGTCACACGCATGGACGACGTTCTCCGAGTCGTCCATTGAGATGAGTGCCATCTTCTTGAGCTCCAGCACGTCGAGATCGTCGGCTTCCAGCTCGAGCGCCTTGTTGAAGCAGACCAGAGCCTCTCTCGGTCTCTTAAGGAACAAAGATGCGCTGCCCTTGTCGACCAGTGCGTCCCTGTCCTTGGGCGAGATCGTCAGGATCTCGTTGCACACCTGCACGACATCCTCGTTGAGCTTCAGAGATTTCAGGAGGTCCTTCTTCGTGTTCAGCACCGGCAGGTTCTTCGGTGAGGTCTTGAGTGACTCGTCGTAGGCTGCCAGGGCCTCACGCGGTCTGTTCAGTTTCGTAAGCGTGAGACCTTCCCTGATCCTCAGCTCGGGCTTCGTCGGGTTGAGTTTGATTGCTTCCCTTATCGAACCCAGAGCTTCCTCGCGCCTTTCAAGCCAATCGAGAGCCACCGCTCGCTGGAACCAAACATCGGGGTCCCGCGGGTCGAGCTTCAGCGCATGTTCGTACGCCATCAGGCCCTCCTCGTACCTCTTCAACTCGATCTGTGACCGACCCATTGTCGCGTACGCGATCTTGTCGCCGGGGTCGAGCTCCACCGCCTTCACATAGGACTTGATCGCATCCTCATAATCCTTCGAGTAGAAGCCCGCATCTCCCTTGATCCTCCAGAGCGCGTGGCTTGCGGGTGCGACCAGAAGGCCCTGCTTTGCATAGTCGACGGCCTCCTTCGGCTTTCCGACCCTGAGGAACATCGCCGCCATGTTGTAGTAGATCTCCTGGTTCGTCGGGTCGTGCTTGAGGGCGAGCCTATACGCTGCGGAACACTCGTCGAACTTCTCAGTCCTGTCGAGTGCCACCGCCTTGTCGAAATGCGCCGCCTTGTTGTCATCATCTACGGTAATTATGCGATCGCACACGCCGATGACCTGATCATCGCGTTGCATCTGCTTGTAGGCTTCCTTGAGGCTTTCCAGGATGGGCAATTCGTCCGGGCGAGATTTCAGGACCCTCTCGAAGGTCTTCACTGCGTCCTGGGGCTTCCCGGATTTCAGCTGAGCCACTCCCTTGTCGTGCATGGCCTCGAGATCGTTGGGATCGATCTCGAGGATCCTTGTGCACCACGCCACGACGTCCGCGTGCCTGCCCATCTTGACCAGGCACTCCTTCTTGAGGTTCATTGCCCCTTTTGACTTCGGGGAGATGTTGAGCGACGCCTCGACGAAGGTCAGCGCTTCGTCGACCCTACCCATCGAGAAGAGGGACCGGGCCTTGTCAAACAACGCTTCGTGGTCGTGTGGGTTGAGGATAAGGATCCTGTCGCACACGCTTATGGCATCCGGGAACTTCTGGGCACTGAGGAGCGTCTTCTTCTTGTTGATCAGCACATTGATGTCATTCGGATCGCTCCTCAGCGCGTTGTCGAAGGACCGGACCGCTTCCTCATAGAGGTCCATCTCCTCCTGGACCACACCGAGCTCGTTCCACACGATCTTGTTTCCCTGATCGATCACCGCTGCTGCCGAGAAACTCTTCATCGCCTCTTCTCGGAGGCCCAACTTGTGCTGTATCCGTCCGAGATTGTCAAGACAGTAGACGTCCTTGGGGTCCAGCTTCAGGGCGGCCGTCAGGGACCTGGCCGCCTCCTCGCCCTTGCCTGCGAAGTTGAGCGCCGTGGCCCGTCCGACCCAGAGCTCCTTGTCGTTCTTGTTGATCTCTATCCCGTCTTGGTAGGTCTTCGCAGCGTCATCATACCTCTGAAGCTTTGTGAGCGTGGACGCCTTTCGCTTGATCAGGTCCACGTCGTCAGGAGTGTGTTCGAGTATCTTGTCGTAGGTCCTTACGCCGAGCGGGTTGATCGTCAACGCCCTTGTGTAGCTGCCGATTGCTCCGCTCACATCACCGACGGCGTCCTGTGTCTCCCCCAGTGCGACCCACAGCTCCTCGGATTGAGGTGCCGTGGCGACGGCATTCTTGAGGGAAGCGACGGCCTCGTCCTTCATGCCGAGGGCAAGTGCCGCGCGTCCGGCAACGCCCATGGCCTCCGCGTTCTTCGAGTCGAACTCCAGGGATCTCCTTGCCGCGTCGTGGGCCGGTTGTGCCTTGACGAACGCCAGATACTTCATTCCCATCGAGGAGAACACCTGGGAGAACTCCCATTTCATCTTGCCGATGAACAGGATGTTCTCCTTGAGCATCAGTCTCAGCTTCTCGAGCTCGGCGAAGGCGTCGTCCGACTTACCGGCCTTCTCGAGAGAATCCACTTTGGCCAGTTCTTTCCTCGAACGTTCAAGGAGTTTCTTCTCCTTGTTCATCAATGCATCAAGCAAACCCAACGGAACCCACCTAGCCGATTGCGTCTTAATACGCGTGTCTTCATAAGAAAGTTCCTAGCGAGAATTCCCTTCTGTGTCAAGCGACCATCGACGTGCTACCGCGGGTGCGGATTCCTGTCGAGTTCGCTCGTTGGGGCCTCGTCTTCACTTAGAAATCTCGTAGAGATTTCTTCCATGGCTACGGGCGATCAGTCCGACGAACCTGGCTGGAATAATGCGTCGTTCCAGGAACCTATAAATAGTCGTCAGCTCCCTACAGCGAATCAGCTGACAAATCGTCAGACAAGGCATAAGGATGGGAATGCGATGAAGCACAGGAATGCGGCGCAGGAAGCGGTCCAAAACGCTCAGGCAATCGATTGGGCGAAGACACACACGCTTCAAGATCTTGAAGATCTCGCGAACGAGATGTCGAGCCTTGGAGAAGATGTCTTGGACATTAAGCGGCTCTTGGATGATCTATGCAACATAGAGAAGAGCTCGCAGGCCGACATCGATGCAGTTCCTGAGGCACGTGAGTACGCAGAAGTATAGAGGTGAACACAATGGTGAGTCTGAGAAGGTTGAAGACCAAGTCGACAGAGAGGGAGCCGGAAGATGACTTCGACAACTACGCACACAAGAACGTGGTCAACTTCCAACCGCACTGCTACGTCCAGGAGATGGCGCTCGCCCAGGCGAAGCAGTTCGACGAGATCTATGCTATTGCGCACACTCCTTTGCTCGGAGAGAATGAGGACGAGTAGACCAGGTTGCAGTTGAAGGATTGCGAGATGGGCTAAAACCGAAACTCAGTGGAACGAAAGTGCAGGTGCCGGGATTTGAACCCGGGCCGTTGGCTTTCGTCCCTCTCCAATTTTTATCTTCTTTTCTTGCAGAGTTGGAAGGCCAAAATCCTAACCAGCTAGATTACACCTGCTCAAGCTCGGAAAACGCGTTCGTTGATAAATACGTGTTTGTCCCATTCATGGTGTTCTGGGAGAGGGACCGACGTCCTGGTCTCACAAGCAAGCTCCCGACGTGACGCCTCATGTACGAGGCCCCACGGTCCGCATCACGGTACTGCGTCTCTTGACCCAGTCTCTTCGAAGCATTGAGAAGATCACGTCGTCAGTGGGCCGCATCTTCTCGTCGAAACCGTGCTCCCTGAGGACTCCCTCCTTCTTGAACCCCAGCTTGCCGGCGAGGCCGCTCGACCGCTCGTTTCTTGGCATGACGAGCATCTCGATCCGGTTGAGTTTCATCTTCTGAAAGCCGAAATCTATGATTGCAGTCAGGGCCTCCTTCATAATGCCCTGGCCCCAGTACGGTGGATCGAGGTCAAAGCCGATTTCGGCCTGACGACCGTCGGGCTTCAGCCATTTGTAGTACCCACATGATCCAATCAGAGCTAGCTCGCCCTTCCTCTCGATTCCCCATCCGAATCCATTTCTGTTCTTGAACAGATCAACAAAGTATAGCTGCAGTTCCTTTCGAGCATCCTTCATTCCCTTAGGAGCAGGAAACCCCTGGCCTTGGACGATCTCTTTCCTTGAGAAGTGCTCGAGATACCATTCGGTATCGGCGATAGTGACCTCTCGGAGGACTAGCCGGTTAGTTTTCAATTCCGGGAACTTCTTGAATCTCAGGGATCTGTTCATACAAGGCCCGCTATTGCGAGACATTGAGAAGAATCCTTTGGTGATCCCTCTCGGAATCCAGTCCTCATCTCCAGTTCATCGAGAAGCTATATAGTTGTACACTCGTTTCGGTGGTCCTGAGGAAAGGGTGATTAGCTGAGTGGAAGGATTCGGAGGGACTTGGCTGTTCTTGTCACGCTGGCCGCTTCTTCCTTGCTCGCTAGCATGGTCGTGTGCACGCTTTCGGTGTCAGCGGATCCAATTGGACCTCCACAGTCGCCTGACACGACCTTTCGCCTGACAGAACCATTCCCTGGGATTGCATGGCTTTTCTTTCTGAATGTTCTCGTCAATCTGTTCTGCTTCTCTGCGTTGCTTCTAGCTTTTTCCAGGAGGTACATCACAAGCTCGGGAATAGTCAAGACGAGCGGATTGCGCTTCCTGGCAGCTCTGATTTGTGCCGCGATCGCGATTTCATTGATTGGGGCCATAGTGGATTTCTATCTCGTGACACAGCCGAGGTTGATTAATGGCTTCTTCGAGGACCGAACGGAGGGAATATACAGAGTGGTGGTCCTTGACGTCGTCAACTGGATTGCTGCTCTTTCCGTGATATCCTTGTCTGTCATCGCTAGCTCTTTGTTCTTCCTAAGACTGCGCCTTCCGGTGGCTCTCATGATTGCTGCCGGCTTTGTGATCATCAATCTCTCCTTCTGGATTCTGATCGGGGTCTTTGGAGAAGACGTTACTTTCCTCACAATCCTATTTGGCGCGCTCTCAACCCCGATAGTCGTCAGAGGTCTGCTTCGTTGGTACTCGTCCGAAAGACCTCTGAACACGGGATCGATGCTCGGCCCTCAAGAATCAAGCGCCCTTCCTGATCAGCCCTTGAGCGGACCTCGACTCTCCAGATCGGGGGTTCGGGAAGGCTTTATCGAGAGGAAAGGCGGTCAATAGCTAGATGGAAGAGAGATGGCCAGTCATTGTCGTCAATGTGCACACAATGATCGGTGGAGCTATGGGCATTATCGCGTTGTTTCCACCGTGGGTCATAAAGAACGGCACCGACCGCTACTCTATCCTTGACATATTGACCGGACCAACAGGTATCGGAATGTCCTTGGACTTCCTTCTGCCACTAGTGGCGGTTGTCTTCTTGCTGGGCGCCGTCACTGTCTTCATCTCCTCCTACGGTGCGGCAGCTCAGATTGGTGGGGCTTCAATCGCATTGTTCATTGTCAATGTTGCCGCATTAGGCAACTCAGACACTCAAACTATCGTCGCAGGCATCGGTCCCTACATCGGGCTGAGTTCTGCGTGTCTCGTATTCCTGAGCGTCATCTTCCCGTTCGGACTGGGATATGGTCACTGGAGGCCTCTGGGCAATCGAGGGAGGAACTACACCTTCTCCCTGTATCGAGATTTGAATGATAGCGATGGCATGCCATACTGGTGGTGGGCAGGCGGCCCAGGCTACTTCTGGTATTGGTGGTTCGAGATGCGAATGGGTTGGGCCTTTCGAGATGCCTGGGAGCAGCACCAAAAGCGCAGGGCGGCGGTGATCTTTGGCGTTCCGAAGGCGCACGAAATGGACGAGCTAGATTCGGCTCTACGCGAACTGGAACATCGTCACCGGTAGGGCTTGACTCGCTAGTTGTCATTCCCGAAGCGTTCGTCTGAGTAGATTCGAAGGACAAGAAGTGGGGTAGGCCGGATTTGAACCGACGGTCACGTGGTCCCGAACCACGTATCATACCAAGCTAGACCACTACCCCATGGTGTCGGGCGGGTGAGTGATAGCGAGGCTTGTTATTAATCCTAGTGGGGTGGCTAGTCGTGAGTCCAAGGAGGACCATTCCACGCATAGCAGGTTCTCTTCTTGCTTCAAGCAATGCGGTTGGAAGAACGAGCAGAAACCGAGTGCTTTGTGCCTGCCAGCATCAATCGTCTATTGCCGTAATCTATATACGACAACTATAAGTAGCGCGAAAATTCTTTTGCGCTCATGCGGGACCAGGTGAGGGAGAAGATCGCAGGGGAGATTTGTCTCTCCGACGAGCCCGGCAAGACGATTAGGAAATGGAGGGAGCAGTTCAAGATCTCGCAGCAGGAACTCTCCCGTCATCTCGGCGTGTCGCCGTCGGTCATCAGCGACTACGAGGCGGGCAGGAGGAAATCTCCAGGGATCGTGACCGTCCGGAAGATCGTCGATGCGTTTCTCGAGATAGACGAGAAGACCGGCAGCAACATCCTGAAACAGTACTCTCTCGCTGCGAAGACCGATTCGATCATCTCGATCAAGGAATTCGCCGTTGAAGTGCTCGCGTCTGACCTGGTCTCGAAGATCCAAGGAGAGAATCTCACGCCCGCGTTGTCTTTGGAGAAGCACATCCACGGATACACTGTCATAGACAGCGTGAGGGCGATCACGTCGTTGAGCTCCTTCGACTATCTCAAGATCTACGGATGGAGCAGCCAGAGAGCGCTCATCTTCACGGGCGTCAGGTTCGGCAGGTCTCCGATGATCGCCATCCGTGCGCATCCGCTGAAGCCCGCGCTCGTCGTCTACCAGAAACCGGAGCAGGTCGATGAGCTCGCGATAAGGCTAGCCGAGTTGGAGGGCATACCGCTCGTGAGGACGCAGCTGGCAGTGGCGGAGCTTGTCGACAGTCTTCAATCGCTGGGTTAGAGGGAGGGGATTCGACCATGAAAGTCGGAATAGTCAGTTACGGAGCTTATGTGCCACGGTACAGGATCACGCCGGAGGAGATCGGCAAGGTCTGGGGCGTCGATGGCAAGGCGATGAGCAAGGGCCTGATGATCAACTGCAAGTCAGTGCCTTCGCCGGACGAGGACACGATCACCATAGCCGTCGAAGCTGCCAGGAACATGATGAAGCGCTGCGAGGTGAACCCGAAGGACATCGGAGCGATATACGTCGGGTCTGAATCCCACCCTTATGCGGTCAAGCCATCGGGGACGATCGTCGCGGAAGCGATAGAAGCGTCGCCGCACCTGACGGCGGCGGACTTCGAGTTCGCGTGCAAGGCGGGGACCGCCGCCATCCAGGCATGCATGGGCCTGGTAGGGTCCGGCATGGTGAGGTACGGAGTGGCTATAGGAGCCGATACTTCCCAAGGCGCCCCCGGGGACGCACTCGAGTTCTCCGCGTCTGCAGGGGGGGCGGCTTTCCTGATCGGGTCGGAGAAGACCATCGCCACGATCGATCACACATACTCATACACGACCGATACGCCTGACTTCTGGCGGCGCGAGGGCGAGATGTATCCGAGGCACGGAGGCAGGTTCACCGGTGAGCCGGCCTATTTCAAGCATGTCACGAGCGGTGCGAAGGGACTGATGGCGAAGACGGGGCTCAAAGCGGGGGATTACACATATGCTGTCTTCCACCAGCCCAACGGGAAGTTCCCGACCAGGGTGGCGAAGCAGCTCGGGTTCACCGATGAGCAGGTCAAGACGGGCCTCCTAGCGCCGATGATCGGCAACACCTATTCCGGGGCAGTGCCCTTGGGGCTCGCTGCCATTCTCGACGAGGCGAAGCCGGGGGACAAGATTTTCGCCGTCGCGTACGGATCAGGTGCTGGCTCTGACGCGTTCGACATCACTGTTACGAATGAGATGGACGGTTTCCAGAGGCATAGGGCACCGACCGTCCAGGAGCTGAACTCCAACCTGAAGTTCCTGGATTATGCCACATATGCGAAATACAGGGGCAAGATCCATCTGGGGAGTGAGTGAGATGCGGCGAGTCGCGATCATAGGCGTCGGGGACACCGAGTTCGGGGAGCTGTGGGACATGTCCTTCAGGGACATAGGCATCCAAGCGGGGCTCGCAGCGGTCGCCGATGCGAACATCACCGCCGATCAGATCGATGCCTTGTACGTGGGAAACATGGGCGCGGGGCGGTTCATAGAGCAGGAGCACATTGGCGCACTGATTGCGGACTATGCAGGCCTCGCGAGAGACCATGTCCCCGCGACCAGGGTGGAGGCCGCTGGTGCGTCTGGCGGGCTTGCCCTGAGGCAGGGCTTCCAGGCGGTCGCGTCCGGAATGCATGACATAGTGGTGGTCGGAGGTGCCGAGAAGATGACGGACGTGAGCGATGTGGAGTCCGGGATGATACAATCATCGGCCGCGGATCAGGAATGGGAGACGATCCTTGGGGCGACCTTCCCAGCGTTGCACGCGCTCATCGCGAGGAGGCACATGCACGAGCATGGCACCACCCGGGAACAGCTGGCAGATGTCGCGGTCAAGAACCACAAGAACGGCTCCTTGAATCCCAAGGCCCAGTTCCAGCGCGAGATCAAGCGGGAGACGGTCCTATCGTCCCCCATGGTGTCCTCGCCGCTGAGGGTGTTCGACTGCGCTCCGAGCTCGGATGGTGCTGCAGCCGTCGTCCTGTGCCCTCTCGACATGGCCAAGAAGTTCACGGAGGTGCCGATCGAGATCATCGGGTCGGGCCAGGCGAGCGATACGCTGGCACTGCACCACAGAAAGGACATCTGCACGATGGAGGCCACCAAGGTCGCCGCCAGGAGGGCATTCGACATGGCCAAGCTGACGACAAAGGACGTCGATGTCGCAGAGGTCCACGACAACTTCACGATCAGCGAGATACTCGCGATCGAGGACCTGGGGTTCTTCAAGAAGGGTGAGGGCGGAAGGGCCACTGAGGCGGGTCTCACCTCCATCGAGGGGGAGATCGCTGTCAACACCTCCGGAGGCCTGAAGGCGAGGGGAGACCCCATCGGAGCTACGGGCCTAGCTCAAGCCGTCGAGATTGTCGCCCAGCTTAGGGGAAAGGCCGGCAAGAGGCAGGTCAAGGACGCGGCCGTCGGGCTCGCCCACAACGTCGGCGGAACGGGCGCGACGGTGGTCGTGCATCTTTTCAGGAGGGCTTGAGATGGCTACGGCACCTAGATTCTGGCGGGAGAACCCGAGCAGGTACAACCTCGTGGGGTTCAAGTGCAACAACTGCGGCAAGACCTATTTCCCTCCCAGGGCGATCTGTCCGATCTGCCACAGGAAGAGCGTCGGCAAGATCGAAGAGGTCAAGCTCAAGGGAACCGGCAAGGTATACTCCGTGACCGAGGTGCACGACACCCTGGACGAGCTGGCGATGATGAAGCCTTATCTCCTGGCGATGGTCGAGATGGACGAGGGCCCGAAGCTCACCGGTCAGGTCATTGATTGCGAGCCCTGCGATGTCGCGATAGGCACACCAGTGAGGGTCGCTCTCCGCAAGTTGAGCGAGGAGGGCTCGGCGGGTGTCATCCACTACGGATACAAGTTCGTCCCCGTGAAGGATTCGACTGGGAAAACTCCTTAAGACGAAGCATCAACTTCAGGTAGGCCTAGCGGGATACACGGGTACGGCGGGCTTCAAATGCCGAAACAAAAGAGTGCTTCAGACGTCATCGTCCACATAGATGGGAACAGCCTCACGATGGAGAAGGTCATCCGCGTCGCCAGGGAAGGAGCGAAAGTCCGACTGGCAGAAGCGGCAAGGGCGCGCATGGCTGAATCCCGGAAAGCCCTGATGAAGTTGGTCGAGGGCGGCAGGACGATCTACGCTGTGAACACTGGCGTCGGCGAACTCGTCGACGTGAGGATACCTCCTGAAGAGCTCAAGTCGCTGCAGGTGAACCTGCTGAGGAGCCATGCCTGTGGGGTGGGAGAGAAGTACCCGGCCGAAGTGGTACGAGCGATGATGCTTCTGAGGGCGAACGCTCTCGCGAAGGGCTACTCCGGCGTGAGACCCGATATCGTGCAGATGCTCGTCGACATGATCAATTCCAAGGTCCATCCAGTCGTGCCAAGGCAAGGGTCCGTCGGGGCCAGCGGGGACCTGGTCATGCTCGCACACCTCGGATTGGTGATGATAGGCGAAGGGGAAGCGGACGCGGGGCGAGGCCCTGAACCGGGTGCGAAGGCCCTGAGCCGCCGGCGGCTCACACCCATCTCCCTGGAGCCGAAGGAGGCGATCTCCATAATGAACGGGACCCAGGCCATGGGAGCGCTTGGGATCCTTGCTCTCAAGGATGCGGCGGTCCTCGCCGATAATGCCCAGATCGCTGCGGCGATGTCCCTGGAGGCGCTGAAGGGGACATCATCGGCATTCGACCCGCGGATCTCGAACGTCAGGCCTCACAAGGGCCAGATGCGGGTAGCGAGGAACATGCTCACGCTCTTGGACGGGAGCGAGATCATGGTGTCCCACCACGACTGCCCGAAGGTGCAGGACGCTTACACGCTCCGATGCATCCCACAGGTGCTTGGTGCGAGCCTCGACGCCATCTGGTACGGCGAGGACGTGCTTGATGTCGAGATTAATTCCGCCACCGACAACCCACTATTCTTCCCGGAGGACGGGATGGTCATCTCTGGAGGGAACTTCCACGGCCAGCCGCTCGCACTGGCGATGGACTTCCTTGGCCTTGCAGCGCATGAGATCGGCAGCTTCTCCGAAAGGAGGATCGCCCGGCTCGTTGACGACAAGCTGAGCGGATTGCCCTCATTCCTGACAAGACACGGCGGCGTCAGCTCGGGACTGATGGTGCCACAATACGTCGCGGCATCCTTGGTGTCGGAGAACAAGATCCTGGTCCACCCAGCCTCTGCTGATTCCATTCCCACGAGCGCCAACCAGGAGGACCACAACAGTATGGGAACGATCGGCGCGTGGAAGGCCAGGCAGATCGTGGAGAACGTGAGACGCGTGGTGGCGATCGAGATGATCACCGCCGCGCAGGGTCTCGATTTCATACCACTGAGCTCGAGCCCCGCAGTGGAGAAGGTCAGGACCGTGCTTCGCAAGGAAGTGCCGCCGCTGGAGGAGGACAGGTCGATTTCCAAGGAGATCGAGAGGGTCGCAGAGATGATCTCCCAGGGGGCCTTCGTCGAAGCTGCCGAGACTGCGTGCGGGTTCCAACGGACCTGACGTCGCAGGTTTTTTCAATCCCCTGAAGGTTACCCGGCCACATCGATTGAGGCGGTACTTTGGAAGACCTCGCCGAATTGGCAATAGGGCACGCGCTCAAGCTGGGCGCTGAATTCGCGGACCTGCGGATAGAATCAACGACTGGAACGAACATCCTCATCATGGATGGGAAGACTCGCACCCTCAACTCCGAGCTGGAAGCCGGATGCGGAATCCGGGCTTTCGTGGGAGGCACCTGGGGGTTCGTGGCAACGAGTGTTCTGACCAAGGCCTCTTTGAGGTCGGCTGCGGCCTCCGCTGTCAAGATGGCAAAGGCGGCAAGGGCCAAGGCGAAGATCCAATTCGAGATAGAATCTGCCAAGGCAGTGATCACGACTGAGGAGTACAAGTGCAAGGAGAAGCCAGCCGACGTCACGACCGAGGAGAAGCTTTCATTCGCCTTGGGGTTGGACGGATCGGCGAGGTCCTTCGATTCCCGCATCGGGAGCACGAATGCGAGGTACGACGACCTCGAGGCCGAGCGCGTGATCGCGAATTCCTTCGGGACCATGGTGCGCACGAAGGAAAGGTGGGTTCTGGCGGCATGCTCGGCATGGTCCAGATCGGAGGGCGTCACCCAGAGAGGGCACGCATCCGAGGGGAGCGTCGGAGGGTATGAGCTCATGCGGACCAGTGGAGCTTTGGACCTGGGCAAGGAGGCGGCCGCACAAGCTCTCCGACTGCTGGATTCGAAGCCCGCTCCTGCCGGGAAATTCACGTGCATCCTGGACAATAAGATGACCGGCATGTTGGCGCATGAGGCGTTCGGCCACGCATGTGAGGCGGACGCGATCATTGCGGGCGCATCCGTGTTGGAGGGGAAGATAGGCAAGAAGGTGGCGAGTGAGGGGATAAGCCTGGTAGATGATCCAACCATCAAGGATACCTTCGGGTTCTTCTCGATCGACTGGGAGGGCGTGAAGGCCAGGAAACATGTTCTGGTCGACCACGGCATACTGGTAGGGCTCATGCACAATATCGAGTCCAGCAGCAGGCTCGGACAGAAGCCCAACGGGTCCGCCAGGTCACAGGGGTTCAACAGTCCGCCGATAATCAGGATGAGCAACACGTACATCTCCGCTGGCGACTGTAAGAAGGACGAGCTTTTCGATGGGCTCAGACGCGGCCTCCTGATCCAAGGCAGCCAATACGGGTATGTGGAACCGGCGAAAGGTCAGTTCATGTTCAAGTGCGACGAGGCCTACGAGATAAAGAACGGCGAGGTGGGGCAGAGATACAGGGATGCCTCGCTCTCCGGGGTGATACTCGAGGTCCTGAACAACGTGGAAAGGATAGAGGACGATTTCGTCCTCGGCGACCCAGGGTACTGCGGCAAGGGAGGCCAATCGGCCAGGACCACTGACGGGGGACCGCATATCAGGGTCGCGGACATGGTCGTGGGAGGCCTGACCTGATGGTAGATATGGAAGGTCTTGCGGAAACCACCGTGCGCTACGTCATGAAGCTGGGTGCATCGGCATGCGATGTTCTGGCCGCCGATTCCAAGTTCACATCTGCAGAGATCGAGAAAGGCTCCATGAAGCAGTCGAGCCAGATCAGGGACCCAGGGGTTGGGATAAGGGCGTTCAAGAACGGATGCTCTGGTTTCTCGTTCTGCACCGGGCACGACCGCAAGGTCATACACAAGATCGCGGAGCTCGCGGTATCCCAGGCAAGAGCTGGGACCCCAGATCCTGACTTCAAGGGCCTTCCTGAGAAGATGAAGCCCGCGAAGGTGGTAGGCCTGTTCGAGCGCAGGATTCCCGAACTCGAAGCAGACGATGTCGTGGAGATGGCGATCTCACTTTCGGACTACGCTGGAGATGACAAGAGGATCACGTCCGTCAACGCGGGGGTCACCATCGGAGAGGGAACGTCCGCTCTCGCGAACAGCAACGGTTTCGTCTCCTCCCAGAGGATGACAAGCTTCGAGTTGAGTGCAGAAGCTGTCGCAAGGGAGGGGTCGGAGATGTTCTCTGGAGTGGATGCAGGTGCCAGCAGGAAGCTGTCAACAGAGATGATCGAAAGGGCGGGCACCAATGCGAGGGATCATGCTATAATGGGGCTGAAGGGGACGAAGCTGGAGACCGGCGATTATCCGGTCGTGATGGACCCTCTTGCCGTCGCATTCGTGTTCGGCATGGCCATAGGCGGCGGCGTGAACGCGGAGAGCGTCCAGAGAAAGAGGAGCTATCTGACTGGGCAGCTGGGGAAGAAGATCGGCTCCGAGAAGCTCACCGTGTACGACGACCCAACGATTGATTGGGCTACCGGAAGCTACTCGTTCGACGGTGAAGGGGTACGGGCATCCAAGAAGACCATCATCGGACGAGGAAGGCTTGAAACTTATCTCTACGACAGTCTGGCGGCGGGAAAGGACTCTCGCCCCAGCACTGGCAACGCCTCGCGGGGTGGGTCGATCTGGAGCTTCAGGAGGATCCCTTCGATATCACCGTCGAACCTGGTCGTGAGGAGGGGGGACTCCAGCATGGACGAGATGATATCGGAGACCCGCCACGGCGTCTATCTGAGACTTACATACGACTATCCGAATCTCGCGACTGGTGAGTTCTCGGGCCTGATGATGGAGAGCTTCAAGATCGAACGGGGGGAACTTGGACCATCAGTGAGGCAGGCCACGATGGGCGTGCACCTGGTCGACATGTTCTCTCGAGTCGACATGGTCGGTAACAAGGTGCGCGACGTGTTCGGCGTCCGGACGCCCGCCCTCAGGATATCAAGAGCTAGGATCGGGGGTTCCAGCTAGAAGTCGTACTTCTGTCCGCAGACCGGACAGACGTTCGTCCTCTTGGCGCAGGACAGGTGCAGCTGGCCGCCGCACCTGCATGTCACCGTGTCGAACCCGGGCTTGATCCTCCCCTGACAGGAGATGCATCTGGTCGTCTCCGTCGACCTTCCGAGCTTGAAGGACGGCCCCGCCGGGAAGACGTTGACGGTGTCTTCGAGTTCCATCGTCTGGACCTTGCCGTCCCCCTGCCTCTTCGAGGAGATGCTGATCTTGATCGGAACGCTGCCGTTGCTCTTTGGTATGAGCCTCAGGCCGACCGTCGCCTCACTGTTGGGCTTCAAGGCCGGGACCACTGGCGACTCCAAGACCTGGAAGTCCCCGATGACCTCGACCGCTATGTCCCTTCCAAGAGCCTTGCCGATGTTCTTCAGCGTGAGCATCAGGACCCCTTCCGTGGCCTCCTGGAGTCCCGGTCCTGACGCGATCATCCCGTTGATGTCCGGTGAGTAGGTCTCCATCTGGTCCTTTGCCGTGTCGAGTGCCTCGGCAAGCAGCTCGATGGCGGAATCGTAGTCGTTGTCCTTCTCGATCTCCGCCATCGCGACCAGTCTTTCGGGTTCGCGTTTCGAGAGTCCGTACTTCCCGAGATTCTCGATGGTGCTCTCCGCGGCGATCAATATGTCTATGTACTTCTTGTGAGAATCCTCGATTCCTGGCACCTTGCTGTCGGCCTCCATCAGGCTCTGGAACGCAGCTGCCGCATCGCCATTCTGCGTCGCCACCCTGGCGGCCTGGAGCAGGTCCTCGATGTTCTTCGTCGAAGCCCCGTACCTCTTGAGGGACTCCACCTTCTTCTCGAGGTCCTCGACCAGGTTGGCCATCTTCTTGGAGATTAGCTGCAGGCAGCTCTCCCTGCAAGCGGCCGCCTGCTGGGACGCGAAGTCCCACAGCGATTCCGAAAATGACGTGTTTGCCACCTCGAGGAGGTCCTCGCACGCTTTCGTGTCGATGCCCATCGATTTCGCCTTCGTAATCATCTGCTGGTTCTGGTCCATCACTTCCTTGATGGAGCTCTCGAACAGGGAGGCCGCTTTGGCGGCTCCTCTCTTGAGCGCATCCCTGCACTTGGCGAACTCATGGGCACTCATGTAGTCCTGTGCCATCTCGATTATCTCGTCGCTTTCGGAGGTGTCGATGTCGATCTTCTTCAGTCTCTCGATGCGCTCGCGAACGCTGCTGAGCTCTATTCTGCAGCTGTCGAGGCTCTCCCTCATCGAGTGGAGTTCGTCCCCGCTCTCTATGGCGGCGGTCATCGCGTCGACGTACTTCCCCTCCTCGAACAGTCGAGTCGCCTTTTCAACTAGCTCAGCGAGCCTCTCATTCTTTATGCCTTCAGCAGTGGCGTCAGCGAGCTTCTTCTTCGCCATCTCCACCGCGCGAGCGCTGATATCTCTTTGGAGCTCGGCCCGCTCCATCTCCATCTCGCACTTCATGGCGAGCTTGAGGGAATCCTGATACCGCCCTTCCTTGAATGCAGCAACACCCTCGGCCACGTACCTCTCTGACATCCCCAGGCGCAACCCGTCGGAGGCGGCCTTCTCGACCTTCTCCTTGAACTTCTCGAGCGTTCCCCATATCCTGTTCTTGGTGATTTCGGAGGAGGTCTCAGAGGATTTCTTGGAGAGCTCGAGGGCAATCGCGTACTGATGTCTTGTCAGCGCCTCGACCGCCTGGTCCAGGAACTCGCGAGCGCGGCCGACATCCATGTCCAATGTCTCTGCATCCTTCAGATTGGTCCTCGCGACGCGTATCTCAACCGCAGCTTGTGAGCTGAGGTTCTTCACGAGGTTGATGTCCTCCTTTGCGAGAGTGATGCACCGTAACGCTTCGACGAAGTTGGCTGCCTTAGAGAGCTCCGCCGCCTTCTCCGCCAGCTTCTCGGGGCCAATGGTGTCCACACCGACGTTCTTCGCGTCGCTGAGCAACCTCTGGAGATCCTTGATGCTGTCCGAAATCGACGTTTGGATGAGTCGCCTCGCCTCCTCGTCACAACTCTTGGCGGTGGCAAGAGCTTCTTCGTAGTCCTTGAGCTTCATCATGTCCTTGGCTTTGGTGAGAAGTCCGATGGCCGAATCCACGTTGATGTTGTTCGCCTCGGCGAGTTCGATGTTCTCCTTGGAACCTAGTATGAACTTCGCCGCGAGGTACATCCCAAGGCTCTTCTCGGCATCTTGAATGCACTTGTCCAGATTGGTCTCCGCCTCGTCCAGGTCTCCCATTGAGAATGCGTTCTTTCCGGCATCCAGCAAGCGGGCGATGGCCGACACGTCGGCCTTCGTCCTGCGGGCTTCCGAGATGAGCTCCTCGGCATGGCGGATCTTCGTCTTGATCCCGTCGTATCGGGAGATCCTCCGATGCAGATTCTCTTTCGTCTGATGGATGATTGCGTAGGCCTCTCCCAGCTGCTGTCTCTCGAGCTTTCCCGAGGCGTCCCTGATGGCGTCCTTCGCCTCCTCGATGTCGATGCCAATGGTTCTGGCGTCTTCCATGGTGTCCTTCACCGCGGAGTACTCCGCTTGGACAAGTCTATTGACATGCTCGTTGGCCTGCTCGATTATCTCCCTGCCTCTCGCAGTGCCGTCCTCATAGACCTTCCGAGATAGCGATTCATTCGCCCGCACCAGGAGTATCTCGAGATCGGACACATCGCCACCCATTGAGCGCAGCGTATCGATCTTGGAGGATGCCGTGGCCATGATTCGCTTGCATTCGGCTTCGCCGATGTTCTCAATCGAGTGAGTCACTTCCTTAAGAAGCTCATCCGCCTTGTCGAACTCGTATGCTGCGACGTACTGCCTCGCCTGGGTTATCATTTCAGGCACTTCTGGAAGCCCTTCTCCGGAGTACCCCTTGACGAACTGATCTATGTTCTGGATCCTGTCGCTCATCACCCTGGTCATCGCGGCGTCAGCAGCTTCCTTGCTTGATTTGGCGAAGTTGACGCAATCGATCAGGTTATCGTTACTGGCACATTCGGCCGCTTTCTGGAGCACGCCTTCCGCTTCTGTCACGTCGGCCCCTATCTGTTTGGCTATCTTGATGGATCTGTCAGAGAGGTCGATCGCGGCCATCGCCCCGTCATGGGCGATCTTCTTGAGGCTGGATATGCCCTTCTGGGCGATCTCAACCGTCCTTGCATAATCCTGTGCCTCGAAGGATTTCCGCGCCTCTCTCAGGAGGTTCTTGATCTGTCCGGGGTCCGCGCCGAGATCCGCGGCGGACTTCACCGCCTTGGACAGCTCGACTATATGGTCCCTGGCCTTGTAGAACATGTCCAGCGACTTGTCGATCTCCTTCCTGCTCTGCTCTGCATAGTCGATCGCCTCCTCGTACTTCTTCAGCTTGACGTGGTCCCTCGCCGTGTTCAGCAGCATCACGGCCTTGGTCATGTCCACACCCACCTTCTTGGCCAGGACGAACCTGTCACGGGCCTTCTGTATGACCTCGAGCACGCCGTCAAATTGGGCTTGATTTGCATTCTCGTACGCGGCGTTCAGCGCGTGCAACGCTTCGATGTACTTCTTCTCCTTCATGGCGCTCTGCGCCTGTTCGAAGAGCTGCTGTGGGATCGAGAAGTCCTCCTTCGCGTTCTTCATCTTCTTTATGCTCTCTCTGGTCTCCCTCAAGAGTTCCTGGAATCGCGAGGTCATGGACGTCTCTCCATCCACCTCCGCCTTCTTGGCGTAAGAGAGTGATTCCTTGAACTTGAGGGAAGCCAGGGCGGTCTTGGCATGCTCGATATGGGATTTCACCCTGGACATGTCAGCATTGAGCTCCTCGCCTGCTGCGACGAGCTCTTCCGCGCGCGAGATGGATGAATTGATTTGGGACTTGAGGTCATCGCCCGCCCCTTCCAGGACCTCCTTGATTTGCGACAGGCAGGCCTCATACTCCTGATTCTCAAGCGAAGACTTCGCTCTCGAGAGCTGGTCGTCGAAAATGGACACGTCATCGCCGATCTCCTTGGCCTGCATGATTGTGTCCTGAGCTTGGGAGAACAATTGGGAGAACAGCTCGTGGAAGGTCCTCTCGGCCAAATCATAGGCGTTCTTGGCCAGCTTCATCGCACCCTCCAGATCGTTCGCCACGACACGCTCCTTGCTTCTCTCCAGGATGTCGAGCGAATTCTTCGCTTCCCCACTAGAACCTTGTATCAATGTGATCAGGGCGTCGACGGAGTCTCCGACCTCGCCTATCTTCTGTATGAAGGCGGTCGTCCCGGCCTCCTTGGATTTCCTGATGTGCCCGAGCGCGGACTGATAGTCCTTTGAGGCCATTGCAGACTCGTAGTCGAGTCTGGGCTTCTCGACCCCCGAGAGATCCGCGTCGTTTTCCTTACACAACTCCAAGAACTGCTGGAGAGCCTCATTCTCCTTCTCTGCGAGTTCCTTGTACTTGGTGGTCTCCTTGGCTTTCTCTTCAAGCTGTTTTGCTAGTTGGAGGCTCTTGAGGTAGTTTCCGGCCAAGATCCCTTGCTCCGCGAGTCAGCAACGTATAGAATCACATTACGTGACTGACCGTATTCTCGCGTGTTATCATTTTTCTGGGTCCTGATAAACTTATCGATATCTCTATCAGAAACGACTTTTTGCTGTCTCGTTCCAATCTGGGTCAGGATGGCTCCCCTAGCCTGGACAGAGCTTCCTCGACGAATATCTTAACTTTCGTGCTCTGGTCCCTGAGCCCTTCCCGGGTGCTTTGGACGAAATGTGTGTCTGCGATGTTCCTCAGGTTGATCTCGACATTGGCCGACGCTCCTTTGAATCCAGCCTCTGCTAGCATCACGGCGACGACAGTGTCTGACGACGCGCTTCTCGTCTGGAGGCCAGCCACGATGATCGATTGTTCGAGGAGCGCACAGCATTCCACGGCGGTCTGGACGGGGACCTCGGCCGCCCGCCTCAGCGATGCCTGGAATTCCTCCCTGTTCTCGGGGGTATCGCTCGCTCTCTGTCTCTTCGAAGCCTCGAACAAGGCGTCGTAGGCATGGGCGTCTTCCTTTGCCAGCGAGAGGAGGTCATCCCGCCTCCTGACCAGGGCGGTCTTCAGGTCCTTGATCTCCTGCCAGTGGTCCATGTGTCTCTTGCTTCTACCCGTCACCCCGCAGACCATGATCAAGAGTGAAGCTGACATCGCCCCCGTTGCGGCAGATGCCGTTCCGCCGCCTGGCGAGGGCTGGTCACTCGACAGCTCCAGGCAGAATGACCTAAGCGCGTCGACATCCTTCAGTCCCAAATTCTCCTCTCCAGTACCTGGTTGCTCGTGAAGCCTGGAACCTTGAGTGATCCCCTTGCCACATCACAGAGCGCATCGAGCGGTATCAGGCCGATTATCTCGCTCTCCATGATCTCGACTCCCCTCTCCTCCGCCTCCTTTCTGATGGCTTCGTACACCGTTGGGATCCCAGTCACGGTGTAGTCTGTCAGATTCATCGAGACCTGCACCACCCCCTTCACCGCCAGCATGAGTCCGAGGGCCTTGACCTTCGGGAAGCCTCCGCTGCTCGCCCTGATCTTCCTGGCGATCGCCTTCGCGATGCTGAGGTCACTGGACTTGAGATTCACGTTGAAGGCTATCAGGGGCATCCTCGCTCCGACTGCGACCGCTCCCGCAGTGGGGTGCAATTTGCGGGGACCATAATCGGGGTATCGGGAGTCGTCGGTGAGTATGGCATCCCGCAGGCCTTCGAACTCCCCTCGTCTCACATCCTCGAGATTCACCCTCTCAGGCCTCTTTGCAGCGGATTCGTAGAGATATACTGGAATCTTGAGCTCCGCGCCGATGCGAGAACCTACTCTGTTCGCAATCTCGATGCACTCCTTCATCGTCACGCCTGAGATGGGAACGAACGGAAGGACATCCAATGCTCCCATCCTCGGATGCTGTCCTTTGTGCTTGTTCAGGTCGATGAGCTCACTTGCCGCTTTCGCGCCCTTGAAGGCGGCTTCTTGGATGTTGTCCTTGTCACCGATGAGTGTCACTACCGAGCGGTTGTGATCCGGGTCAGTTTCCACGTCCAGTATCTTGATGTCCGGCACTGACCGCATCGACGAGACGATCGCGTCGATGACCTCCTTCCTGCGTCCCTCGCTGAAGTTCGGTACGCTCTCGACGGTTGCCACCATGGTCCCGGTCCGGGCAGGGCATGACCTTAACTGATAATTATACTTAGACCGACGTGAATCCGGAGACGAAGCTCGCGCCCCGGTCTATTTCTTGAGAACGTCCACAGCCGCCACCCTCTCGAGGACCAACTCTTCCAGACGGCCCTCAAAGGTGTGCAGCTCTTCCTCCGTGATTCCGAACCTCTTGAGCCGCTCTCTCGATGATTGTGCAAGGACATCGGGCAGCTCCGCCCATCCTTCCATAGGATCGACCCGTCCCTGCAACACCGCGACGATGGTCTCGGTCGTTTCGTTCCCCACGGACATCTTCCTTATCGCGGTGCTGAGCTGTCTTTCTCCCGAAGCGTACAGCAGGGTCTCCATCGCCAACGAGTCTGACGCGTTAGTGCCCTCGACCATCGCCTTCTTGGCATGGTAGAGCGCGCTCCGGAGGTGGTCCATGCCGAACACCATGTCTGCGTTCGCTATCAGGACATCCCGTGCCTCGCCCACTGCCCTCTTCGACATCCTCTCGAGCAAGGGCCTTGCCTGACCGGGTTCTACCTTCACGATCCAGGCACGGAGGTCCTTCGTGGCCTCCTCGATCGATTCCTCCATGAGCTTCACCTGTACTCCTCCAGCTGTCTCTGCTTGTCCGCCACATCGACTGGCATCCCAGGTTCGACCTGTCCCAGCTGGCTCTTGATCAATCTCGCGATCGCCTCTCCTATGGTGGGGATCTGCTTCAACCCGTCATAGGACGTAGTCCTCAGGTCTTCGATGGATTTCAAGCCTCGGTCGTGAAGTGCCCTTGCCCTGACCCTTCCGATTCCGCGCAACTTGACGAGTTCCAAGATCTCGGCCTTGATGCCGTACTTTATTCGGGTCCTGAGCTCCGACACATCGGCGACCGCATCCGGGTTGAACAACTCAGCCAGGCGAACCGAGGCATGGATGAGCCACTCGGCCATGTCCATCTTGTTCCTTATGTCACCGGGTCCTATCTTGAAAAAGTCCGCGATCTCATTCTCGTGGACCTCGGATATCCAGTCATCAAGCAGCTTCGCCGTCTTGACCTCCGCGAGGAAGATCTCGTACCTGTTCAGGTCGGAGGGCGGCTGGATCAGGAGTTCGTCCGCCCTCTCGCCCTCGAACTCCTCTATCCATTCGTAGTCCGTCTGTCTGAGGTAGAGGAGGGGCATGTCCGGGACGGAGCATATCATGTGCAGGACTCCGAAGGACTTCTCGGGTCTGTAGTTGGGCAAAGCGTCCCTGATGGCTACTGCGGACTTGGGGTCGATGTATAGGTCGCTGACCGCCTTCCCGAAGATCGTGGCCCCCAGAGGCTCGCCCTCTCGGACCATTCCCTCTTTCTTCAGGAACTCGAGCACCGCCTCGATCGTCTCCCTCAAGAATGTCACGTCGGTCTGGTGCGCGAGGAATGTCTTGCCGAAGAAATCCTGGAGGGCATCGAGCGATGTCGCCGCTCGCGTCGCGACGAGTGCCAGAACGTGCGACCTGACCGCGGGTTCGGTTCCGAGCTTCGAGTAGATCCTCTCGTTCTCGCCGAGTAGGTAGGTCTCAAGGAGGAACTCCTTCTCCTCCTCGTCCTTCGCTACGAGGATCGCTTCTCCATAGCTATCGAACCTCGGTCTCCCGGCCCGGCCGCACATCTGCTTTATCTCGAAGATGGGTATGAACGTGTTTCCGATGTTCGAATCGTACCTCTTCACGTCCCGTATCAACACGGTCCGAGCGGGGAGGTTGATCCCGGCAGCTAGCGTGGGCGTGGCGACTATGCATTTCAGGGTGCCTTTCTTGAAGCTGGTCTCGACCGTCCTCCGTTGGGTGTTGGTCAGCCCCGCGTGATGGAACGCGCAGCCATTTCTGAGGGACTTGCCCAGTTTGTTCCCAAGGCTTGTGGGCTCGTCCTGCTCCCCAAGCAGCCTCTTGGATGCCTCAACCAATTCCTTGGAGACCCCGCCAACCTCCTTCAGCAATTGGCCGAGGTCGGCGGCAAGGGACTCCGCGGATTTGCGCGTGTTGACGAAGACGAGGACCTGCCCGCCAGTCTCGAGCGCTCCCTTCACGAGGCTTCGGATGGGGTTCCCTCCCTCCTGAATGTCTCTCTTCGTGTTGTCTGTGAAGAACACCTCGCCTTCGGCGTAGACCCCCTCTCTCAGGGGGACCGGCCTCCAGTCGCTCTCGATTAATTCCGCGCCGAGCCATTCGGCAAGCTCTCCAGAGTTCCTTATCGTGGCAGACAAGGCGATAATCTGCGCCTTCGGATTGAATGTCTTGAACTTCGCCAGAGTGACCTCGAGCGTGGGCCCCCTGTCCGGGTCGTTGATGAGGTGGACCTCGTCCGCGACAACCACGGACAGTTGGTCGAGCCATTTCACGCGGTGCCTCAGGAGCGAATCGGCCTTCTCTGAGGTGGCGATAACGATATCGAACCTGGATAGTTTCGGGTCGATTGCGTCGTAGTCCCCGGTCGCGACCGCCACCTTGATCCCCAATGGTTCGAATTTCAGGAGGTCATCATATTTCTCGGATGCCAGCGCCTTGAGCGGGACTATGTAGAGCGCTTTGCCTCCTTTGAGCACGGCACGCAGGATGGCGAGATATGCCACCAAGCTCTTCCCGGACGCGGTCGGCATCGCAAGGACCACGTTTCTCCCTTCTAGCGTGGGACCTATTGCTGCCTCCTGCGGAGGATAGAGCGTCTCGATTCCGTCCTCCTTGAGCAGTTTCGCGATCCTAGGGTCCAGACCAAGCTCCTCTATTCTCATTTCGTGCTCCACTGCCAAACGGTTAGGGATGATGGCCGCTGACTAATAGTTGTTT
>Ga0315282_10001789_pt1 | contig 40160 bp, 30 predicted proteins | sample YL17G07_20_MG_FD_203693 | JGI IMG/M metagenome (GOLD analysis project Ga0315282, IMG submission 203693) | Sediment microbial communities from Yellowstone Lake, YNP, Wyoming, USA - YL17G07_20 | ecosystem: Environmental > Aquatic > Freshwater > Lake > Sediment | place: USA: Wyoming | collected...
GCCGATACGAGATTTCTGGACATCGCCTATCTCCAAGGTTACTATTGACCTTGGAGAATCTATCGGCTCCTCTCCCACACTCACAAGATGTGGGTAATGACAAGCCCTCTGGGAGAGGGTTAGGGTGAGGGCCGCAAGCGCCTTACGCCCGGTGTTGCCGATGTGCTATCTGCCGCGCGCATCGCAATAAAGGGTGCCGCTTGCTGCGCCAGACGCTGTTGTGTGCCACTGGTCCGCCCGCGGTGGATCTGCCAGTGATCCCGTAGGGGCGACTCGCTGAGTCGCCCACTGTCATGATCAGCTATCGGCGGATCACCTTATGCGTCTCTGGCTCCACAGAGGGCAGTAAGACGCTCCGACTGCCGGCGAGGCGATACCGTGGGCAAGCTCTACAGCGCCTCCGGCGCGGCTTCCTGCTGCGGCGCCGATGCCCCGTCCATACCCTCGGCAACCTTCCTGAGGCATTCGGCTACCTCGGTCGCATTTTGGACGCGATCGTCGCGCTCGATCTCCAGCATCGTGAGGATGAGCTGGTCGAGCTCCTTAGGGATGGCGGGGCGCAGGCTCGACGGGGCATCGGGCAGCATCACGAGATGGTTGTACGTAGTGCGATCCAGCCGCATCTGCTCCGATTCCTGGGTCCGGTCCCAGTAGGGATTTGTGCCCGTGAGGACTTCGTAGATGGTGACGCCCATAGCGTAGATATCCACCCGGTGATCCAGATGCTTGCCGCGCACCTGTTCCGGAGAGAGATACGCCACCGTGCCGCTGCGGCGATACATGCCCGCGGAGTCGCCCGTCTCGACAATCGCGAAGTCGAGGTCTATGATCTTCGGGTCCAGGGCCGCGGTCACCACGACGTTGAAGGGGTTCAGATCGCGGTGCACGAGGTGCTTCTCGTCGTGAAGGTAGGCGAGACCGTCCGCCGCCTTGGCGAATACGAGTACGGCGTCCTTGAGCGTGAGCTTCCCTTCGCGCGCGAGCGCGCCGAGCGCAACGCCGTCAATCGCCTCGATTGCCGTGTACTCCTGCCCCTTGGAATTCCCGAACTCGTAGACTCTCATGACATTGGGGTGATTGATCGAGAGAAGGACTTCGTCGATCTCGGGCTGCTTGCGGCGGATAGCGCTTCGGATGCGGATGCAGTCTTCCTTATAGACCTTAAGCAAGCAGGTTCGCATCGTCTTCTTGTCGCGGGCCTTGTAAATGACCGACATGCGCCCCTCGTCGACCTTGCCGTAGGTCTGGAACTTCGCCAGTCCCGAGGCGCCGCCGAAGAGCCCCTTGATGAATGTCGTCACGCCCTGCGCCATCAACTTCTCCGAAACAGCGTCGCCGAAAGGCCTTAGGATGCCCGAAGCACAGACATGGAGTCACCCTTCGAACGCCTCGAACGCTTTCAAAAACAGGAAATCCCTTCGGCCTATTCCAATCGGAGCTCGCAAGAGGCCGTTACGACCGGGGATTGCCGACAGAATGGTATGGCAAAATGAAGGGAATGTCAAGGGAAACGCGTTGAGAGACAGGACGCGCCGGCCCGACGCGGTTTTGAGACGCACGATTTGACCGTTTGGCGCACGTTCTCGCCGTCCTCCTCGCTGGGCGCAAGAAGGGGAGCAAGGGGAAATAGGGGGTGTCGGCGATTACGCTCCCCGATTACCCGCCGGTCAGACACGCCTGCAGCCCTGCGGCCGGTATTTTGGGGATTTCCCCCCGCGTCCATCCTGTCCAGATTATTGGACCGGTATTCCGTCGCATTCTCAGGTAATTGCGTGATCCGTGATGTATAGGAGCCTGTTTCAGTAGGCTCCAAACCGCTTCGATGGGACAACTTGTGCGCTAAACGTCACGATTTCCCTGACACGAAAGGACGGAACTCATGAACACGCGAAGCTCTTTCCTCACGCTGATATTCCTGATATTCATAGTCGCCTTCGGCCTGACAGCCTGCTCCTGCAACAAAACCACCGGCAGCATGGAGACCGCCGGGACCTACTCCGCCGCGACGACCGAAACTGGCGGGACCTATGCCACCACGACCGGGACGGCCGGGACGGCTGGGACTTGCGCGACGACCGGGCCCACCACGATAGACACCATCTCCGATTGCATAAACGGCACTGCGACCCTCACCCATGCTGACGGCACCAAGGACACCTATCAGGTAAGCGGTGATATGAACAGTCTCAATCAGATCCGCGAGGGTGACAAGGTCATGGCGACCCCGAGCTACGAGATGATCACGTCCCTGCGCGAGAACGTCGAGCCCGCCGGCAACGCTCAGACCAGCACGGCCTGGCGCACGTCCATGGCGACTACGGGCGCCTTCCTGACCCGGAGTTTCGAGCTCACTGGCAAGGTCTCTTCGGTCGACCCGGCCAATCACACTGTCACCATCACCGGGTCCGACGGCAGGCCCAAGACCTACTGCGTCGCCCCTGACATCAATCTCTCGTGCGTCAAGGTCGGCCAGACCCTGATCATGCAGGACACCCAGATCCTGTCTATCAAACCGCAGACTCTTGGCAATTGCTTGCAGCAGGGCACACAGAGCGCATCCTAAGTCCTGCCGGCCATTCCGGTCAGTCCGCCACACGGAAGTCCTCAGCGCGGGGCACCGCTCCTGAAGCGGTGCCCCTTGTCGCTCATGACGCCCATCCGGAATACGAGCGATGCAGGCCGCCGGCCGGTGCGCCTGTTTCGCACGATTTCTCAGCGGGCGCACCCTGGCGCGAGAATTGAAAGACCCTGCCTCGAAACGCGTCGCCTTGCCTGCCTGCGCGTCCCGCGTATCATGTAACCGCCGCCTCTCAACGCTGACTATGCTCCTCGACGCCCAGCGGTGCCTGTACCCGAGTCTCTGCCATGAACGAGAAGACAAAGCTCTTCATCTCCTACGCTCGCGCCGATAGCGAAGATTTCGCCGAGCGGCTCCACAACGATTTGACAAAACGCGGCTTCGACGTCTGGTGGGATAAGAAGTCGATGCAGAGCCGCGGCAGAACGTTCCTTCAGGAGATCACCGACGCCATCTACGAGGTAGATCGTCTCGTGCTCGTGGTAAGCCCCGCCGCCGCGAAGAGTGACTACGTCGCCCGCGAGTGGAACGACGCCCTCTCCTTCGGTAAGCCCGTTACCCCTGTCCTCCATCTCGGCGGTCGTGACTGTGTTCCTCACGAGTTTGCCGGCGTCCACTACGTGGATTTCATGCAGGGGGCAAACTACGAGAAGGCGCTTGACGATCTCGCGCGAATCCTCGCTGGGCCCGTTGAGCCCCTCGGCAAGGTAATCGGAGTCCCAGGCCTCCCGGCCAACTTCCTGCCCCGCCCCTCCGAGCTTATGGCCCTCAGGGACGCGGTCCTGAGCGACCTGCGCGAGCCCGTTGCGGTTGTGGGTACGCCTACGAGGCCCCCCTCGCCGCTGCACAGCACCGGCCTGCACGGAATGGGCGGCATCGGCAAAACCGTTCTCGCGACTGCGCTCGCAAGGGACTTCAAGGTAAGAGCCGCCCTTCCCGATGGCATCATATGGGTAACGGTCGGCCAGACCCCCAACCTCGTCGCCCGGCAGGTGGAGATCGCAAGCGCCCTCGGCGAAGCCGCCGTTTCCTATGAAGATGCGCAGCAGGGGCGCGCCCGCCTGAGTCGTCTGCTCGCCGATAAGCGTTGCCTCATAATCCTCGATGACGTCTGGCGCAAGAAGCACGCCGACGCCTTTGATGCCCTTGGGCCCCGATGCCGCCTTGTAGTCACCACCCGCGATTCAAGCCTCATCACCGCCCTCGGCGCGCGTGAGTGCCGCCTCGATGTCCTGAGCGATGAGTCGGCCCTCGACCTTCTTGCCCAGTGGGCGGACAAGCCCGTCGGCGATCTGCCTCCCGAAGCGCGGCAGGTGGCAGAGGAATGCGGCAATCTCCCGCTTGCCCTCTCCGTCTGCGGCGCGCACGTTCGCGATGGAACTCCCTGGAGCGATCTTCTGGCCGCACTGCGTGTAGCGGATCTGGAGTTCCTCGATCATCCACAAGGCAGCGTGATGAAGTCTCTCAAGGTGAGTATCGACGCGCTCCCGCCGGAGGACGCGAAGCGGTATCTCGACCTCGCTGTTTTCCCGTCGGATGAGAGCATACCCGAATCGGCTGTCGTCACCATGTGGCAAGCCGGCGGCGACTTTCCCGAGAGATACGCCCGCAAACTCATCACAACCCTCAAGTGCAAGGCACTCCTGAATGCCGACGGTGAGGCCCCCCACCGCAGGATATCGCTGCACGACCTCTTCGGTGACTACATCCGCCGAGCCCACGCCGACCTCGTGCCCCTCCACAACCGCCTCCTCGACGCCTACGCCGCCAAGTGCCCCGACGGCTGGCCCACCGGCCCCAATGACAGCTACTTCTTCGAGCGCCTCGCTTGGCATATGATCATCGCCGGACGCACGGACGACCTGAGAACCCTCCTCCTTGACTACCGGTGGTTCCGAGCCAAGCTCGATGCCACCGACATTGCAGCCCTAATCCTCGATGTTGACTGCTTCCCCGTCGACACTTCGCTGCAGCTTGTTCAAGGGGCTCTCCGGCTCTCCTCGCACGTCCTCGCCCGCGACAAGAACCAACTCGCGGGCCAACTATGCGGACGCCTCTCGGAGGAACGGGATAGCGACGTTGCCCACCTCATATGTGGCACCAAGATGCCCGAGGGAATCCCCAGACTGTTTCCGCTCAGAGGCAGTCTGACGCCGCCGGGCGGCCCTCTCCTACGCACCCTCGAAGGGCACACTTCGGGCGTCACCGCCGTTGCCGTGTTTGACTCCGGGAGGAAAGCGATTTCGGCATCTTGGGACGACACCCTCACAGTGTGGCATCTGGAGCCGGGCCGCGAGATTCGCACTCTTCGCGGACACACTGCTATCGTCACCGCCGTTGCCGTATTTGACTCCGGGAGGAAAGTGATTTCGGGATCGCATGACAATACCCTCAAAGTATGGGACCTCGAATCGGGCCGCGAGATTCGCGCTCTTCGAGGACACACCGGCGGCGTCACCTCCGTTGCCATGTTTGATTCCGGGAGGAAAGCGATTTCGGGATCGGATGACAATACCCTCAAGGTATGGGATCTAAAGTCGGGCCGCGAACTGCGCGCCCTCGAAGGGCACAATGATAGCGTCACCGCCGTTGCCGTGTTTGACTCCGGGAGGAAAGCGATTTCGGGATCGCATGACACTACCCTCAAGGTGTGGGACCTAAAGTCGGGCCGCGGGATTCGCGCTCTTCGAGGACACACTGATAGCGTTACCGCCGTTGCCGTGTTTGACTCCGGGAGGAAAGCGATCTCGGGATCGCATGACAATACCCTCAAGGTGTGGGACCTAAAGTCAGGCCGCGGGATTCGCGCTCTTCGAGGACACACTGATAGCGTTACCGCCGTTGCCGTTTTTGACTCCGGAAGGAAAGCGATTTCGGCATCGCATGACAATACCCTCAAGGTATGGGATCTAAAGTCGGGCCGCGAACTGCGCGCCCTCGAAGGGCACAATGATAGCGTCACCGCCGTTGCCGTGTTTGACTCCGGGAGGAAAGCGATTTCGGGATCGGATGACAATACGCTCAAGGTGTGGGATCTAAAGTCGGGTCGCAGGATGCGCGCCCTCGAAGGACACAATGATACCGTCACCGCCATTGCCGTCTTTGACTCCGGGAGGAAAGCGATCTCGGGATCGCATGACAATACCCTCAAGGTGTGGGACCTAAAGTCAGGCCGCGAGATTTGCGCCCTCGAAGGACACACGTGGCACGTAACCGCCGTTGCCGTGTTTGACTCCGGCAGGAAAGCGATTTCGGCATCTTCGGGCGGGACCCTCAAGGTGTGGGATTTGGAGTGGGGTCGCGAGATTTGCGCTCTTCGAAAACAAACTGATGGAGTCACTGCCGTTGCCGTGTTTGATTCGGGCAGGAAGGCGATTTCGGTATCGTACGACCGTACCTTCAAGGTGTGGGATCTAAAGTCGGGCCGCAGGATTCGCACTCTTCCAAGACACACTGACCGCGTTACCGCCGTTGCCGTGTTTGACTCCGGCAGGAAAGCGATTTCGGGATCGGAGGATAGTACCCTCACGGTGTTGGATCTGGAGTCGGGTCGCGAGATTAGCGCTCTTAGAGGAAACACTTCCCGCGTCACTGCTGTTTCGGTGTTCGACTCCGGGAGAAAAGCGATCTCGGGATGTTGGGACACTACCCTCAAGGTGTGGAATCTAAAATCGGGCCGCAGGATTCGCACTCTTCGAGGACACACTGACCGCGTTACCGCCGTTGCCGCGTTCGACTCCGGGAGGAAAGCGATTTCGGGATCTTGGGACCATACCCTCAAGGTGTGGGACATTGAGAAGGGCGCGGTACTTGCCGCCTTCACTGCCGAAGCTCCACTGACCGCCTGCGCCGTTTCGCTCGACGGACACGCCATCGTCTGCGGCGACCAGCTAGGACGGATGCATCTCCTGAGATTCGATTGGCCCGATTAGCCTCTCCGCCTCCGCCCGGAGCCCAAGCCTCCGGCTTGTCACGCCGTCTTGTCCGCCGGCCTGTCGTCCGTCTTGTCCTCCATAGCCTTGGCAAAGGAGGACGCCCTCGGCGAAGCCGCATCCACTGCCGTTCGTTCCCCTACTCCCCTGATCGCCTGTTCCCCTGCTCTCGCGGCCGCAGGCCGCGCGCCTGCTCTCGGCCGATGGCCGTTGCATATCACCCCTGAACGGAAAATCCGGAATGCCCCAACTCTTTGCAGATTCTTTACCCCTTATGTCCCAACTGCTTGCGTCAGCGCTCGCTCGGAAACTGCCCCGAAAAAATGCGACCACGCGGTCATTTTGCCTTATCCCCCATAACCTACAGAGGGCGCGTTCTTCTGTGTGAGCTGGCTTCTCCTTTCCCTATCGACGATTCACCTGCTCACCTGATCGCCTGCTCAACTGCTCTCGGCCGACGGCCGTTGCTTATACCCCGTAAAAGGAAAATCCAAAATGTCCCAACTTTTTTCGAATTCTTTAGCCCCTATCCCCCAACAACTTACGTTTACGCTGCCACTAACGGCCGCCCCGAAAAATGCGACCGGCCGGTCATTTTGCTTATATCCCCCGCAACCCATGGAGAGCGAGTTTTCGCTGGACGCGCCCTTGTGCCTTCGGACTTAGGACTGATTTCTCCTTACCCCTTGGAGGAAAAATCCGATGATTCTCAAGTTCTTTCAAATGACGCTATTCATTTATTCACAAGGCCTTACGTCGAGCGACCCTCTTCGCAAGCCGATTTTTGGCGTCCCCGTTCGCCCCTTTTCTCCTTATCCCCCCCAACCTATGGAGCGCCGCATTCTTGGCTGTAGGGTGTACCTTCAGCCTTCGGCCTTCAGTCTTCAACCTGATTTTGGAGCTTCCCCATGATCAAGTGCCGTGACTACCGTTCCATCTTCCCCCTGACCCTCGCCGAAATGCGCAGGCTTCTGGCCAACATCAGGCAGTCCCCGGACGAGTGTTGGCTTTGGACCGGCTACGTCGACGGCGATGGCTATGGGCGCATCTGTATAAGAGGTGCCTATTGGCACGTGCACAGAATGATCTATGAGCTCATGCTCGGCCCCGTTCCGCTGGACTGCATTCTGCACCACAGGTGCAAGAACAAGCGTTGCTGCAATCCCTTGCATCTGAAGCCGGCAACTCGGAGCCTGCACATTGAGCTTGATGACGTGCATCGCAAGTGCCGCAGCCCTCAGCCACCGCAGGAGTTTTGCAGGAGAGGCCACGAGCTCACAGACGAAAGCACACGCTGGCGCACCGTCAAAGGCAAACGCCGGCGCGTCTGCCTTGCCTGCGAAGCCGCCGCCAACGTCCGAAGAAACCGGACGCGCCGGCTCAAGCGCGCTGCCGCAGTCGCTCTACGCGCTTCGGCTGACGCCCGCTCGCAGTTGCGGCCAGAGGGTTAGGAGCGATGTTTCCCTTAGTGCCTTACGGCCAGTGGCCGCGCTTGTCACGGCGTAGCCGAAGGCGAAGCCGGACGGTCGGGCGACCACCGCCGCTCTCGCCTGCCCCTCCTATCAAAATCCGGCTAAAATCTGATGCCATGGTCGGGCGAGACCTGCGGTCCTCGCCTGCCCCTCCCGGTTGGAAACTTGGTTCTTGGTTCTGCGGTTTTTCTTCGGACTTCGGACTTCAGACTTCGGTCTGATTTCCTCGTTCTTTGACAACTGAATCCTTTGGGCAACGGAAAACCCGCGCGGGTCGAAGGCTGAGAGTACGCCAACGCTCAGGCTCGCGAGGTACCGCTATGCCGCTCTCCTTACGCCCAGAAGCTTTGCGGCGACAACTGCGACGAGCGCGGCAAGGCAGGAGGCAAGGGCACCCATTTTCGCGGCGTCCTGAAGCGGCCCCGGCGCGAAGGCGACGGTAGCGACGAAGAATGCCACGGTGAAACCTATTCCGGCGGCGCAGCCGAGGACAAGAAGCTCGCGGATTCCGACCCCTCTCGGCAGGTGAAGGCCGAGGAACCTCCGGCCGACGAGCGCGCTCAGGGCGATCCCGGCGGGTTTGCCGGCGAGGAGGGCAACAAGGACGAGGCCCGTGACCGCGCTGAAGGCGCTTAGCGCCACCCCAGCGTTAAGAAGGCCAAAGAAGCCGAGAATCACCTCCACGGGCCTTTTCCACGCCGATTCGAAGGCATCGAGGGCGTCTGTTCGCGGGCTTGTCCCCCATACGAGCATCGCTTCGCCGGTCCTTGCATGAGGGAGCGTCGGGATGATCGGCAGAAAGCCAAGCGCTGGGTGGATGCCGGCCAGCTCGAAGCCCGCCCATGAGAGTGTTCCGGGAAAGACAAGATACCACCAGAAGCTCTTCACTTTGAGCCTGCGCATGGCAAGCCCCATGAGTACCGCCGCAATGGAGAGGGCAAGCCACGAGAGGGTTACCTGCTTCTGCGGATAGAAGAGCGCAATAATCAGCAAGCCGAACGCGTCGTCTGCAATGGCCAGAAGCAGGAGAAACGGCGTGGCCGGATGCTCTTTCCCAAACACAAGCCGCGCTATGAGGTAGCTGAAGGCTATGTCCGTCGCGCACGGTATCGCCCAGCCCCTCCCGACCTCGCCCAACTGCCCCAGGAAAGCACCGCCCGCGACGAATACCAGCGCCGGCCCAGCCATGCCCCCCAGCGCGCAGAGAACCGGCAGCGCCGCCCTCCGACGCTCGCAAAGCGCCCCTCCCGGCAGCATCGCAGCCCACACTTCCTTGCCGGCGAGCGCGAAGAAGAACGCCATGAGGACGTCGTTTACGAGGTACTGCAGGGTCACGCCGTGACCGGCAGCCTCTGCCTGGAGCTGGGGTCGAAACGTGAGAAAGCTCAGATCGCGAAGCCACTCGTATCCATGCGGCGCGAGGTTGGCCCACGAAAGACCGACGACCGCGCCGGCAATGAGCAACAGCGAGTTATCGAATACATAATCTGTCGCGCGTTTCAGTCTCATACAAACGGATTATACCACCCGGTGCGCCTCCGTATTCATCCTTCCGGACAGCTTCGGATGGGACGCCATATCCGGCAGAAAAACTTTGACATGCCTCAGCCTGTATTTAGAATTTCTGCCTTAAGTTTGGACTTCGCAAGGGGTTTGTGGACGCGCTGGGGGCGGTGGATGCGGCTTCAACTGGTGGACCGGATTATTGAGCTGGAGCCCGGCAAGCGCATCCTCGTATCGAAGGTCCTTTCGCGCGCCGAGGAGTATCTCGCGGACCACTTCCCTAAGCGCCCGATTATGCCTGGTGTCTTCATGCTCCAGATATGCGTCGAGGCCGGCATGTGGCTCCTCTATGCCAACGGCGACGCGCCGTACGGGGCGGTGCTGACCGAGGTCAGAAACATCCGCTACGGCAGCATGTTCGAGCCCGGCAACGAGATGCGCGCGGTCGTGGAGATCACCGGCAGCGAGAACGGCCGCTGGAAGATGAAGGCCGAGGGGCACGTCGGCGAAAACAGGACGATATCCGCGCGAATGGTGCTGGCGCCGCTCGCTATAGAAGTCGCCGGTAAAAAGCTCGACCGGGTGGCTCAGAAGGTCAAGGCTTCGCTTGACGAGCGGTTCGCGCTCATAGCGCCCGCGGCGGTGAAATAGCGGTCCGCGGCATAATACTACTTGGAGGGAGGAACGGATGGCAGTCGCCGGAAAAGTGGCGATAGTTACGGGAGGGGGCAGCGGCATCGGCGAGGCAACCGCGCGGATGCTCGCGGCCGAAGGCGTCAATATCGTCATTGCCGATCTGAACGTTGAAGCGGCCACGAAGGTCGCCGAATCTATCACCTCTGAAGGCAAGGCCAAAGCCCTCCCCTTCAAGGCCAACGTCGCGAGCATGGACGACGCGGAGGCGCTCGTCGCCTTCACGCTCGAGAAATTCGGCGAGGTATCGATCCTCGTAAACAACGCGGGCGTCGTGCGCGACACGCTTATCCCTACGATGACGCGCGATCAGTGGGACCTCGTTATCAACGTCAACCTCGGCGGCTGCTTTAATCTCATGAAGGCGTGCGCGAGGCCGATGATGCAGAAGCGCTATGGGAGGATCGTCAATACATCCTCCATCGCGGGACGCTACGGCGGGCGCGGCCAGGGCAATTACGCCGCTTCCAAGGCCGGTATCGACGCGCTCACACGCGTGCTGGCGCAGGAGCTCGCCTCGAAGAAGCGCAACATTACCGTCAACGGCGTAGCCCCCGGCATGATCGAGACGCCCCTCTCGCAGCAGGTGCGCGACCTCACCGAGAACCGGGTGATGGACCTCATCCCGCTCGAGAGATACGGCACGCCGGCGGACGTCGCCAAAGTAATCCGATTTCTCGTATCCGAGGATGCCGATTACATAAACGGCCAGACCATAGTGATCGACGGGGGATTGAGCCTCGGCGTGAAGTGGTAGGCCGCCGCGAACTCTCAGAAAACTAAGAGGAGAAGCGTTATGCCCAGCAGTGAAGAGATCCTCAAAACCGTAACCGACGTCATGGTCGACGCTCTCGGAGTAGACCCCGAGGAGGTGACGATGGACGCCGCGCTCACAAGCGACCTCGGCGCCGAGTCGATTGACTTCCTCGACATCGTCTTCAGGCTGGAGAAGACCTTCAATATCAAGATCCCCCGCGAGGAGCTCTTCCCCGAGAACCTCACGAGCGATCCCAAGTACGTAAAGGACGGCGTCCTCACCGCAGACGGCGTCGCAGCCCTCAAGGAGCGCCTGCCCTACGCCGACACCAAGGGCTTCGAAAGCGACCCCAAAGTCTCCAATATCGCGGATCTCTTCACGGTCGGCATGATAACGCGCTATCTCGAGCGCAAGCTGAACGGGTAGGCCGCGATGCGCTGGTTCCATGTCGATCGCTTCGAGGTGCTGGAGAAGAACAAGTACGCTCGCGCAGTCAAATGCGTGACGCTCGCTGAGGAGCACCTGCATGACCACTTCCCCGGCTTCCCCATCGTCCCGTCATCTCTCAACATCGAGTCGATGGCGCAGACGGCGGGGGTGCTCGCGGGGTACACGTACGATTTCAAGAAGAACGTCCTTCTCGCCAAGGTGGATAAGGCGGAGTTCCCCATCATGGTCCGCCCAGGCGACAAGATGATAATCGAGGCATGGCTCGACGAGGTAAAGCCCGAAGGCTGCTGGACGCATGCCCGGATAACAGTCGACGGCAAAGAAGCCGCTTCGGCGAGCATAATATTCGTCCACCTCGAAGACGAGATGCCCGAGAGTTTCGTTTTCACCGATAACTTCATGGACCTTCTGGAAGCAAGCGGAGTCATCTAAAGGTCATGCCGCGCCGAGTAGTAGTTACCGGAATCGGAATCCTGAGCCCTCTCGCGCAGGGGACGGCCGAGCATTTCGACGCGCTCCTCAAGGGCGCATGCGGCATCGGCCCCGTCACTGCGTTTGACGTGGGCGAATTCCCGGCGAAGTACGCCGCAGAGATAAAGGACTTCCGCGGCAACAAGTACCTCAAGAATCGCAAGGCCCTCAAGGTCATGGCGCGCGACATCCAGCTTGCCGTTGCCGCCGCAAGCCTCGCCGCCAGAGACGCGGGCATATATGACGGGGTGGCCAACCCGGAGCGCCTCGGTGTCTCCATGGGAGCGGGACTCGTCCCCGGCGAGCTCGACGAGCTCGCATCCGCCGTGGCGGTATGCCTCGACGAGGCGAAGCATTTCTCCCTCAAGAAGTTCGGCAAGGAAGGCATAGGCGCGTTACCGCCGCTGTGGCTTCTCAAGTATCTACCGAATATGCTCAACAGCCACGTCGCGATCGAGTACAACGCGCAGGGGCCGGATAACTGCATCACCGTGGGCAACGCGTCGTCGCTACTGGCTATCGGCGAGGCTGCGCGTGTCATCGAGCGCGGCCAGGCGGATTTCATGATGGCGGGCGGCGCGGAATCGAAGGTCCATCCGCTGTCGCTCGTGAGGCTCTTCCTCACAAACAAGCTTTCCACGGCGGCGGACGTGGCTACGCGCGGACCGCGGCCGTTCTGCAGAGATCGCGCGGGGCTTGTCGCCGGCGAAGGCGGAGCTGTTCTTATCCTCGAAGGCAAGGATCACGCGAAGGCGCGAGGCGCGCGCATCTACGCAGAGGTCGGCGGCTTCGGCTCGTCGTGCGGCGGACAGCTTCAGGCGGAAATAAGCTCCGACGGACGCGGCGCAAAGGAGGCAATGACGCGGGCTCTCGCTGATGCGAAGATGGAAGCACGCGACGTCGAAGCGGTGTTCGCGGACGCGTCGGGACTCCCGGAGGATGCGGTCGAAGCGGAAGTGATCGCGGAGGTCCTTGGAAAAGGCAGGCTCACAATCGCCACGCGAGCGGCGCTTGGCCACACGATGGCCGGCTCAGGCGCGCTCGATGCCGCGGCGGCGTGTCTCTCGATCGACAAAGGCGTTCTGCCCGGGACGTTCGGCGTCGAATGCGAGCCGGACCTGCCAATAGAAGTCACCAGCAAGTCCCGCGAAGGGAAGTTCAACGCCCTTCTCGTAAATACGTTTACGTTTGGCGGACAGACCGCGAGCATGGTCTTCAAGCGACACACTGCGGAATAGATCGACATGGGCAAAGACGGCAGAAGAGTCGTGATCACCGGCATGGGCCTCGTGAGTCCCATGGCCTCGAACGTCGAGGATACATGGAAGGGCATGCTCGAAGGACGCTCCGCAGTCGACTACACCACGATCTACGACGCGTCTACGTTCCCGACGACCTTCTCCGGGCAGGTGCGAGACGAATCGGTGATCTCGCGTTTCGAGAGCGATCCGGAGCTCAAGTACTCCGGCCGCAATCTCCGGTTCGCGCTCGTCGCCGGTCAGCAGGCATTTGAAGACGCCGGTCTTCACGAAGCTGAGATCAACAAGGAGCGTTTCGGCGTGTACCTTGGCGCCGGCGAGGGGCCGCCGGACTGGATGACGTTCGGCAATCTCCTCGCTGAGGCGTGGACGGGCGCCAAAACCGACACCGCTGCCTTCCTGAAAAACGCCGTGACGCGCATGAACGCGCTTCGCGAGCTCTTCCAGGAGCCCAATATCGCAGCCGGACTTCTTGCGCGGCGTTTCTCGGCCCTCGGGCCGAACATGACGTGCCTCACCGCTTGCGCCGCGTCCGGGCAGGCCATGGGCGAGGCGGGCCACATCATCCGCCGCGGCGACGCGGACGTGATGCTCTCGGGCGGCGCGCATTCGATGATTCACCCCTACAGCCAGGCGGGGTTTAACCTCCTCACCGCCCTGTCGCAGCGAAACGACGATCCCAAAAGGGCCTCGCGCCCGTTTGACAAAGAACGCGACGGCTTCGTCCTCGCCGAAGGCTCCGCGATGCTTGTGCTCGAGGAGCTTTACCACGCTGAGGCGCGCGGCGTGAGAATATACGGGGAGCTTATGGGCTACGGTACGACCGGCGACGCCTACCGCCTGACGGATATGCATCCCGAAGGCAGGTCCGCCAAGTCCGCCATGCGAATGGCCCTCGAGGATGCAGGCATCGAGCCCAAGGACGTGGACTACATCAACGCCCACGGCACGTCGACGGCCGTCAACGACAAGATCGAGACGGTCGCGATCAAGGAAGTCTTCGGCGAACACGCGAAGAGAATCCCCGTATCGAGCATCAAGAGCATGGTCGGCCATTTAATAGCCTCGGCGGGTGCCATCGAGGCAATTGCATGCCTCCTTGCGATACGCGACCAGATTCTGCCGCCGACCACCAATTACGAGCATCCCGATCCTGAGCTTGATCTCGACTATGTGCCAAATGTCGCTCGCAAGGCCGCGGTTAGTATCGCCCTCTCGAACTCCTTTGGCTTCGGCGGGCAGAACGTCGCCCTCGTCTTCGGACGGTATCCCCTCTGATGCCGGAAAAGCATCGCGTTCTCATCAGGCAGGCCGAATACGACAAGTCGCTCGACTCCGTTATCGAAGAGATCTTCGAGGCGTTCGGCGTCAACGTCGCCGGCAGGAAGGTATTCGTAAAGCCTAACATTCTTGCGGCTCGCGAACCGGACAAGGCGGTCACGACTCACCCTTCCATTGTCTCCGCGGTCGTCGCTTCGCTTGAGAAACGCCGCGCGGCGCAGATCATCGTCGGCGACAATAGCGGCATGACCCAGTACGGCGCCAACGAAGAGGCCGCCGCGAGAAGCGGCATACTCGACGCCGCGGGAAAGTACTTCCGCAACATCGGTGCGTCGCCTGTGCGCGTTGGGCTGCACAGCCCCTACGCGCACGACGTCGCCATTTCAAAGGAGATCCTCGATTGTGACGTCCTCATAAGCCTGCCCAAGTTCAAGACCCACACGCTCACGATGATCTCCGGCGCGATCAAGAACTCGTACGGTTTTCTTCTCGGCGGCGAGAAAGCGCGCCTCCACAGGGTCGCCAAGTCGAGGGACGCATTTGCGAGAACGGTGGTGGACGTCTTCAGCCTTCGCGTCCCCGATCTTGTCATCTGCGACGGCATCCTCGCCATGCAGGGGAATGGCCCGTCGAGCAAGGATGTGTTTCATCTCGGCCGCGTGATCGCATCCACCGACTCGGTTGCCATGGATGCCGTCATCGGCGCCATGATGAACCTCAAGCCCTCGGAAGTCCAAACGACAGTCGAGGCCGCGGCGCGCGGCCTCGGCGTCGCCGATATTGGGCTGCTGGAGATAGACGGCGCGCTTGCGCCGATAGAGGGGTTCAAGCTCCCCGGCAGCCTCCTGCGAGGGCGGGTGTTCAACTGGCTCGCAAGGCTGGCAAGCGGCGTCATTGTCTCCGAACCTCGGCCCGACACGAACATATGCCTTCGCTGCAATCTTTGCCGCGACCACTGCCCCACCGAAGCAATAACCATGAGCCCCTACCCTGTCATCGACCGCGGGAAGTGCATCCGCTGCTACTGCTGCCTCGAGTTCTGCCCGCATGAAGCCATGAAGCTTTCGCCGCGAGTAAGGTTTATTCGCCGCCTGGCCAGATGATTTGCGCCCTCCCTACCGGTGAAATCCACCCTGCCGGCGTCCGCCCGATTGCCGGACCTTCCGTCACAGAAAGGCCATATTGGACACAAAATAACCCATTCCGCCCAAATTTACGGTGGTTTCCCCGAAAAATGGCCTTGAATCGCTCCAAGCGTAACTCTTGGCCGCATAGAGTGTTCAAACCATAAGAATCAAGAAAAAACTGGACATTTGCCTGAAATAATGTTGTAATACAATTGTTGCGTAGGGCAGTGCGCGGCACCACGACTCTCATCTTGTCCTTGTGCGTTGTCCTTTGGCGATGGGCTTGAACCGGGGGCTCTGAGCCTATTGATACAGGGGCCGGCCCTCGGGGAGGAGGTGAGTCATGCGATGCACAAATCACCCCACCCGTGAGTCAAGCGGCTATTGTCCATCCTGCGGCGACTTCTTTTGCGCGTCGTGCCTCGTATTGTGCGAAGATGGCAAGAGTTATTGCTCTTCCTGCCGAACCAAATTCGACAAGAAGGCCAAAGGCTCCACCGCCGCAGTCGTTCCGGACACGAAGCTTGCCACGAAGCTCCTCGTGAAGTTCAAGAACGGCACGGAATCTTACGGCACCACGTACAAGATCGATCCGGACCGCACCGGCTTCAATTTTATTCCGCACACGTCCAAAGGCGTCGGTGACGAGACCTATGTCGAGTTCGACGACGTGAAGTACGTCGCGCTGGTAGCGTCTTTCAAGGGCGAGAAGGCCGCTCTCGTGCACGAGTATCAGCCCAAGGGAAGCGAAGTAAGCGTGACGTTCAAGGACGGGGAGCTGCTCAGAGGCTACACGCTCAAGCGTTACAGCGAGAGAGAGCCGAGATTCTCCGTGATACCGTCGAGCGCCATGGACAATCGCATATCGACTATCGTCGAGCGAAGCGCTGTAGCGCACATGGCCCTCGGCAGAATACTCAAGACTCAGGAGCTTCGGACCCTCGTCGATAACAGCGTGAAACGTCTGATTTTTCACTACTATTGGCGTCACCCGGACGTCGTCATAACCCTCGACGAGATGGCAACCCGCCTGGGACGTGCGGCCGCGATCATAGACAGGGAGATAGAGGACTTCATCCAGGAGGGGCTCATCCAGCGGATCGGGGCTCCGAGCCTCAAACAGATGAGATTTATACCGTCCAAGGACCCTGCGGTGCGCCAGATGCTTTCGGCGCTCTACAAGGAACTGGACACGCTGTACTTCCGCAAGCAGGGCCAGTCCCAGGCCGAAGAGGCCAAGCCGAAACCGGCGCCCCCCAAACCTGCGATACGCTGGCCGCTGTAGCGACGTGACACCGACGGTTTGCCCTGAGTTTACGTAGCCGTATCGTGGGGGCGACTCGGCGAGTCGCCCTGCCCCGAATGGCACACTCGCAACCGCTTGCCTTCGAGGCACTGTGAGACCCATGCTCTGTAGCGGAGTCCTGTGTTCGAAGGCCGCGCTGGTCGCGTTGCAGGGCGACTCGCCGAGTCGCCCCTACGTGTCACGCTGGACGAAACGATCTCTTCCACAATCGCCCGTCACACACTATAGCAGAAGACCATCATTCGCCCGTCGTCGGACGACGGTGTTTCCGGTATAATACGCGGCATGTCAGAGTCCATCGTCTCACATCTGCGCGCGAAGCGCATAGTCGGGGCGCTTGTTCTGCTGGCGCTTGTGGCCGCTGCGGTTATTGTCACGCTCGGAAGGCGCCATGTTGCTGTAACCAACGAAGGCCTGGCGGCTACCGTTCAGGCACTTCCGGGCATCGCGGAAACGATTGGCTTCAAGTTCGACAACAGGGATTACAGCGGCCAGACGGGCGCGCGCGTCGTCGCCATAGATTTCGTCGTCAAGAGCGGCGCCGACGGCAAGACGCTCCTCGAATCCATGAAGTCCATGGGCGCCATAGCTACAGACGCGCTTACGGTCTATCAACGGGTAATCGCGACAGGCTATCGCGGCCGGGCGGAATTCGACGCTGGGCTGCCCTTCGCGGCAAGGGCGGTGTGGATAACCGGAGAGATTGCGGCGCCTCTTGAGGGCTGGACCGCTGTCCGCCTGCCTGACGAAGCAGTGCCGCCGGAGAAGGCGCTGACGAACATCTACTCGAAGCCGTCTATCGTCTCGGCGGGCGCCGGCGCGCTCACAGCGACGCTTGATCTCAATACCGAGCGGCTCAAACGGCCGGCGGCCGACATCAGGGAGATCCTCGCCTCTGGCCTGCTCAACTGCTATGACTACGACAACGTGTTCCTTCGGTCGCCCGGCCTAAAGTCCATAGACGTCACGATCCTCCGGGATGGCCAGAAAGTCGCGCATCTCGCGATGACGCGGGAGGCGTTCGAGGCGATTGATACCGTCGCCCTCACGTCGGATCTCTCTTCGAAAGTCCTCGCCATATCCGACAAGGAAGTCGTCTACGCTCAGAAGTATGACGGGAGCGGGCTTTTCACGCCGCTTCTGTTCGATAGGATAGTAAGCGCACAGGACAAAGCCGCGCTCAAAGCGCTTGAGGACGAGCGCGCCGCGGCCGAGGATTCATTCTACAGGGCGCTCTTCGCGCGCGCTTCATATGAGGTCGCTGATAGCGCGTTGAGACCGGCCGTCGATTCTACCGCTTCCCGCTGAGCGGCGGAGCGGTATGCCGGAAGATGCCCTATTGGTCTTTGCGTAACCAAAGAAGCGCAAGGTGATCCGCCGGTGGTGGATCAAGACTGTTATCACTGGTGGGCAAGCCACCAGTGCCACACAGTGTGCTGCATTGGCAGCACAAATGTCAATAAGCATCCATCATCAGGGATGGGAGAGCATCGCATGGACTGGAAGAAGGACGCACAGACGGGCGCGCTGGCCGCGGTGCTTACGGCCCTGGCCATTGCCTTTCTCGTATGGTACTTCGTCAGCACGCGCGAGAGATATGGTACGGCAACGTTTCTCTGCCAGAATTCCGGCGCGATTTTCACAGTCGTACTCGATCCGCATGACACATCGAACGAGGAGTATGTGACGGCCCATGCCGGCAGGCCCGTTACATGCAAGCTCGACGGCAAGAGGGACGCTTATCTCGCGATGAAGGATGCGGAGACTGATAAGTGGGTACAGATGCCGGTTCCCGTCGATCTGGAGGCTGAGAGCACCCCGGAGTAACGGGACGCAGAGGCGTCAGACGAGCAAACCGTAGGGGCGACTCGGTGAGTCGCCCTGCAACGCGGCCAGAGTGGTCTTCGAACACAGGACACGGCCACGTCCCGACAGAAGCGCGAGTCTGACAGTGCCCCGGCGGGAAGTAACCGCCGATATGGCATTCGAGGCAGGGCGACTCACCGAGTCGCCCCTACGCGTCGCCTCAGCAGAACGCTCCCTGCCAGAATTGCTGGGCAGACACCGCGCCGTTTTCGCCTTTGCAGCTTTCTTGCATCGGCGCGCCGCCGAGCGATAATTGCTTCCATGGATGAGCACCCGACACAGCAGCCGCCCCCTTCCGCGCGAGCGGAGCTCAATCATCTGCTCAAGGCGATCGCCGCGCGCATGGCCGTCCTCGGCGCGATGTCGGGGGCGCTCGTGTTCATTGCGACGATAACCGCAGCCGCGCTCGCGGTCTTCGCAGCCGACAGGTGGACCCTCTTTCCGTCGGCAATGAGGTTCGTCGTTACGGCAGCGTTCATAGTCGGGGCAATCACGCTGCTTTATCTACGCGTCGTGGTTGTGCTTCTGCGGCCGCCGGACGCCCGCGCGGCGGCAAAGACAATAGAAAGGAAATTCCCCGCGCTCGGGGACTTCACGCTTTCAGCAGCCGAGCTCGCCCTTGTGGAATCGCCGAAGTCGAGCGCCCCTTCCGAAGAGCTCGTCGGCATGACCGTGGAAGAGGCAGCCGCGCGGTCCCGCGCAATCGACCCCAAAGAAGCCCTTCCCGCACGCGCCATAGCCAAACACATTGCCGCCGCGCTTTGCGGCATGGCGGTCTGGTCGCTTGTCGCATGCATCTTCCCTGAGGACGTCGGAGCGTTCTTCGCGCGGTTTGCGAACCCGTTTGCGACGATCTCCTATCCTTCGCGGACGCGGATCGTCGCGATTAGCGCGCCGAACATTCTGGCCCTCGGCGCCGCGTTCAAGGCGGAGGCCGTGGTGGCGGGAACGCTTCCCGAAGAGGTGGCATTTCACGTCAAACCGGCCGGCGGCTCCGAACGCGCGATCTATGCGAGCGGGGCCAAGGGGCGCTACAATCTCACACTCGAAGGCGTGAGGGAGGATTTTGACTTCTATGTAGCCGCGGGTGACGCAACGTCGCGCGAACGCTTCGTCAGGGTCGTGGAACGGCCCAATGTCGCGAGCATCGCGGCCGACGTCACATACCCGGCCTACACGGGCATGGGCACGCTCAATATCGCCAGCGGCAATATCAAGGCGCTCGTGGGAAGCAGCGTGAAGCTCAAGACCGCTTTCAACAAAGAGATCGTGTCAGCGTCGCTATCCTTCGCGGACGGCAGGACGCTCGGCGGCAATATGGCAGACGACAAACGCTCGGCGGAGTTTTCCTTCGACGTCGCCGACAGCAGCTCATACAGGATCATACTCCGGGATTCGTACGGCTTTGAAACCGAAGACGCGCCAACCTACCAGGTGATCCCGGAGGCGGACGCCCCTCCCGCCGTAACGCTCAACAGGCCGGACAGGAACCTCACCGCGGTCGAGGACGCTGTTGTCCCGCTTGCGGCGTCAGCGGCGGACGACTATGGGGTCACCGCGGTTATCCTGCACTACACGATCACGCGCGCGGGCGCGGCCAGCATGGAGCGCAAGGTCGCGCTTGCAGAGGAAGCGCAGGCGCGCAAGAACGCTTCGGCGTCATCCGACTGGCGCCTCAAAGACGCGGGCGTCAAGCCCGGCGACGAAGTGTCGTACTACGTGGAGGCGCTTGACAACCTCCCCAAGACGCCCCAGGCGAGCCGAAGCGAGCCGCGCACGATCACAATAGTCACGGTCTCGCAGAAACTGGCCGAGATAGAGGAAATGACCCGGCAGGTGCAGCTCAACCTTGCAACAATGGCGCGCAAGCAGCAGGAAGCACGGGACGCGATCCAGTCGGCTGCGGAAGGGGCGGCGCAATGAGCAGTAGAGCGTCGCTCCTTACAGCGCTTCTTATCGCAACTGCCGCTCTCGTCGTATTCGCACTGCCGCGCGCTTTCGCGGCGGAGGATAGCGCCCTCCTCGATCAGGAAACACGCCAGGGCGAGGTAGGAGCCATGTCGTCGCAGGGCGCCGCCGATTTTCGCGCTATCGCCGAGGAGATGGAAATGAACTTCGGCGGCGACAAGGCGCGGGCTTGGGAGCAGTCCTCGGCGGTGTTGGGCGCAATCACCGACAAGGATGTCCCTGCCGCGATCGACGGCATACGGCGCATGCGCACCGCTTCGGGCGGCGACCGCCGGACCGAGGGACAGGCGGTGCTGCGCTCACAGGATGCGATACTCGCCAAAATCCGCACGATTATGGATTCGAGCGTTACGGGCATAGCCTCGGACACGCTTAGTCAGCGGGCAGAGGCGCTGATCGAAGCCCAGAAGGAGACCGAGGCGCAGTCCAAGGCTATCGGCGCGAAAACCCTCGGGCTTTCCGCGAGCAATCTCCCCGCCGAAAGCAAAGCCGAGATCGATTCGCTTAGTTCGCGGCAGGACAACCTGATAAGGGATGCCGCGGCCCTTGAGCAAGCGGCGTCTCAGGCCGCCTCTTCAGCCGACGCGGCCACAAAGGATAGCGCGCGCAGAGCGCTTGACGAGGGGCACCTTGCCAAGGGGCGCGCCGCGATGGAGCAGGCCGCGCGTGCCATAAGGGAGAACCGCCTCGGCCAAGCGACCGCTTCTCAGGAGGAAGCCGTTTCCGAGCTCGATGCGTTCAGGAAATCGCTTGAGGGAGCGTCCGCAGCGCCTGCGCCGGATGCAGAGCTGGCCAGGCTCGCGGCGGATCAGCGCGCTCTTTCTGACGAGACCGGCCGGCTTGGCGCCGGTGATGCCGCCGGCATGGCGGCGCGCCAGGACAAGCTTGCCGGGGACGCCGACAAGGTGACCGCTGCCATCGCAGACAATCCACTTGCGTCATCATATGTCGAAGCGGCATCAAAGGAGATGGCCACAGCGGCGAAGGCGCTTGCCGATTCCGCCGGAAAGAGCGATGCCGAGAAGTCGGCTCAAGTTGCCAAGGCCGCTGCGGGCCAGAAGAAGGCGCTGCAGCACCTCGAGGGCGCGCAGAATGCGATGTCCGACAAGGAGATGAGCCAGGCATTCAAGGACCTCGAAAACAAAGCCGACGAGACCGCCCAATCAGCCGATCAGGTGGCCGCGCTTGACGATCTCATGACTGAGGAACGCGACCTCAAGACTCAGACCGATTCCGCCAAAGACCCGAAGGAATTGCGGAAGCAGGCGCCCCGGCAGGAGGATATCCGCAAGCGCGCGGAGAAACTGTCTGAAGCCGCAAAGCAGGCCCAGAAGGCCAATCCCCCCGCGAGCAGCCAGGCCCGGCAAGGCGAGAGCCGGAGCGGCAACTCGGCCGCCGCGGATGCCGATATGGAGAAAGCGCTTGGCGCGATGTCACAGGCGGGTAGCTCCCTTCAGAACGCCCAACAGCAGGACGCCGCAAACGGCGAGCAGCAGGCGCTCAACTCCATGGGCTCCGCGCGCCAGAAACAGGCTCAGCAGCTTTCTCAGAACGCCGAGCAACTCGCGGCTGCCGCCCAGAAGGCGTCCCAGGCCGCGTCTGGAAAGGACGTGCCGCCCGGAATGCAGTCGCTGATGCAGCAGGCAGGACAAATGTCGACGGCCATCGAGCGCGCGCGGCAGGCCGAGTCGCTCGCCGGGGAAGAGCGCAAGCTCGCCGCCGGCACGAAAGCGCTTTCGCCGGGCATGGCCGCCCAAATGCAGGGCGCGGCCTCCCAGCAGGAGAATATCTCCGGCCGCGCTCAGACCCTTGCCGCGGGCGCGAAGGAAGGGGAGCCTTTCGCGCAGTCGTTGTCCGATGCGGGAAAGGAAATGGATGAGGCGACAGCGAATCTGCGAGGCGGGAACCCTGTGACTGCGGCCGGAAGGCAGTCCAACGCGGCGAGGCTCCTTTCGCAGGCCGCCGGCAGATCGCTTGCGGCTGCCCGCCAGGCCCGCGCGAGGTCGACGGCGGGCGCCAAAGGCATTTCGAGAGCGTATCCGGGCACGCCGGGAGCGATCGGAGTGAGCCCCGGCGGCGAAGCGTGGATTTCCACGTTGCCGCCCACCACGCCGCCGGACGTGCTTCAGGCGGCCGGGGGCGCGTTCCCTCGCGGGTATGAAGAGACTCTCCGCAAGTACTATGAAAGCGTTGCAAAGACGGAGGCCAGGAAATGAGAACAACCGTCGCCGGCAAGCCGCTTGTCCTCATACCGTCTCCGAGGTCGGCACAATTCACGGGCCGCGTCTTCGACGGCGTCGTGCCCGGCGATGAGTTCTCTCAGGTGATTCTCCCGCGGACGCTCGGCAATGGGGCCGTCCCTGTGGAGAGTATTCGCGATGCCTCTCTCCCCCAGGGAGCCTACACCGCCTCCGTAACCGCCGCCGCGGTCACGGTCAAGTCCGGCGATCCCGAAGGTCTCCGCAACGCGGTCGTGACGGTCTCCGACACTGTGCGGCAACTTGGCGGCCTCGCGGAGTGCGACATCGCTGATGAGCCGGCCTTCAAGACGCGCGCAATTCTCGAGGGCTACTGCGGCAAGCCGTGGCCGCGCGAGGGGCGCTTCCAGATGCTCGACTTCGCACTCTGGCGCAAATTCAATCGCTACTTCTCCTCCACCCGCGCGCCCAAGGTATCCTTCTCGTGGCGTGAGCCCTTTGACAGCGATGAGCTGGACGTCGTGGGAGAAGTGGCCGAGCGGTGCAGGCAGTATGGGATCGATTACGTGTTCTCCATCCGGCCCGCGGATATCTCGGTCTCGGATGACGCTGACCGCATGCGGCTCTTCAGTAAGCTCCAGACCGTTTCGCGCCTCGGCATACGGCACTTCATACTGCTGGAGGACGACGTGAAGACGCAGCTATCCGACGGCGACGGCGCCGCGTTCGGCGATTATGGAACGGCACATTCAAGACTTGTCGTGGAAACGTACAGATTTCTCAAATCCTACGATCCTCAATCGCGGCTTATCTTCTGCCCCAGCCCCTACACGACAGACTCGCTCAGTACGCCGGCAATGGGACTCTACGTCGAGAAGGTGCGCGAGATAGTGCCTGCCGAGATCGAGGTCATCTGGACGGGCCCCTTCTGCTGCAGCGCCAAGATTGACGATTATGACGCGGACCACTATGGGGCGTTCGTGGGAAGAAAGCCGTTCCTCTGGGACAACTACCCCGTCATCGACGGCCGCCCCGGGCTTCTTTTCCTCGGGCCGCTGAAGCGCAGAAGCCCGGCGCTCGCGGACCACGTCTCAGGATATGGAACCAACGCGATGGACTGGCCCGTCGCAAACTTCATCCCCATGTCGACGATCGCAGAGTATCTCTGGAACCCGCAAGACTACGACCCGGATGTGGCCCTTGAGGATGCCATCCGCTTCGAGTTGGGCGAGGCGGCGCTCCCGGCCGCGAAGCGCATCGTGGAACTCTTCACATCCGACTGGCAGGAGCCCGAAATCGAGCAGGGCGCCGGCGGCAGCGCCGAGGTCTACATCAATAACCGCGGCAATGCAAGCACCGCGGAGCAGTTGAAGCGCGTTGCCGACGAACTGCCCCGCCTCGTGGAGAAGCTCAACGCCCTTACGCCGAACAGGGATTTCGTCGCCATGCTTGGACCTGTTGTCGCCAACCTCGTTGAGCTCTCAAAGGTTGTCTCGCTCGATACAGAGGCGGTGAAGCGCCGCGACAGGGGCGACGAGAGGGGCGCGGAGTTTATCGAGAACCGCCTGCGGCGCGAGCTCGTCCGCATGGAGGTGGGGCTTCGCTACGAGCATATGGCCGCGATCTCATACCTGCGCGGCGACTGGCGCTATTATAGAAAGCTCACAGGCGACACGTCGACGTCGATCTGACGTTACCCGTAAGAATGCAGCCCGGTCAAGAGGTAATTCACGCCGAAAAACGTGAACATCACCGCCGCAAAACCCAGCACCGCCGCCACAGCGCGCATGAAATGGCGCGACCCCGACAGGTACCCGACGTGCAGATACCCCGCATAAATGAGCCACGTGACGAGAGCCCATGTCTCTTTCGGGTCGAATCCCCAGTACCTGCCCCACGCCTGCCTGGCCCACGCCGCGCCGGTGAGTATCCCGGCGGTCAGAAAGAGAAAGCCGAGAAGCACCGATCTGTACGAGATCGCGTCGAATCGCATCTGCCGCCCCTCGTCGCGCGACACAAGCACCACCCACGACGCGGCAAACGAGAGCGCGAAGGCGGCATAGGCGATAAAGCACGTCAGCACATGCACTTGCAGCCACAGGCTCTGCAGCGCCGGCACCGGCGGCGTGATGCCGCGCTCTATGGGACTGTACTCCGCCGCGAGTAGCACGACGCCGGCGAGGAGCGCGCCCATGACCGCGCCGCTCGCGCCCCTGGGGGATGCAAGCGAGACAAGGGCGAGCGCGCCGAGGGCGACAGAGAAGATGAGCATGCCTTCGTATGAGTTGTTGACCGGAATGCGCCCGGCGATGTAACCGTAAAGCGAGACGCACGCGAGGTTTACCACGAACGCCATGGCCACCGCGACCGCTGTGAGCCATCGCGGCGCATTGCGAGCGACCAGCACCCAGGAGACTATCCCGGCAACGATGTACAGAAGCGCGGAAATGGCGAGAGGCCGCAGGCGGATGAACGCTGATTCCGCAGTCACGCGCGTTGTGTTGATACCGAGTAGACGGCGTTGCGCGGCGAGGTGCGCGGTCAGGGCGGCGGTGCGCGAGTTGAATTCGTCCGCTTGGCGATACAGGGTGGCCTGGCTTATTGAGTCAACGAGATTCAGGAATTGCGCCTGGTCCGGCGTAGGCGATGTGAGCATTCTTATGTCGTTGCCCGACAGCCACTTATCTCTCTCCGGATACATCGGTGCGGTCATGAGAATCTGAAAACCGGCCAGCTCGAACATCAGGTCTTGCCACAACTCCTCGGCGCCCCAGGGGCGGTGCCCCGACGCTGCATAGGCGGACAGGGGCGCGATGCGCCCCTCGTATTGCACGGGCATCGCCAGCAGCGCATCGAGGCTCTTGGTGAATGGGCTGTTCTCAGCCGCAAGAGTGCAAGGCGCCAGCATGGCTATCGCCACAAGAGCCATGAGGACAGTGAGTTGCATTCTCGTCATTGCTGAATATCCGGAGCGGCCCTGGCTGACAGAAACCTTGCGCCATATATCCACGCGAGCGCGATAAAGAATACTGCCCCACCGACGAATAGCACGAGCGCGCCGGGGTCGCGAACGATCTCGAACACGCCCGTCGTGCCGTCGAGGGCATAGAGGAAGATCTCAAAACCGTCGCGCCTGATGGGCGAGTTCACGCCGATCCGACTCGCGATAGCGACAGCGGGCGAAGCAATGGAGGCGAGTGCAATGTCGGCAGTGTAGGACTTCGGCACGGTCCCGCCGGGATAGTAGGCGGTTTCGCTATTTGTGAGCGCGATGGAAAACGGCAATGAAATCGTGGTCGAATCGAGAGCGATTCTGTATTCCTTCGAGCCGACCTTGAACGGCTGCGGCGGGTCTTTGTAGAGCAGTTGGGCAGTAGCGGAGTCCCCGCCCTCCTGGCCTGTGACGGCGACAGTTGATACCTGCTCGCGAGGGCTGCTCATCCTTGTGACTTTGAGGGCAAGGCGGCCGACAGCGGTGTCGCACTCGGGCGGACCATAGGGGCCGAAAGGAATCGGGATGCGGGATATCGTGCCGTCGGGGCTTGTTACGCTCAGAACGTAGTCGTTCAGCTCGAAGCTGGAGGCCGTCGACCCCTGCTTGAGGACTATCATGCCGCTCGTGCGCAGGAAGAGGCTTAAGAAACCGCCGGCAAGGGCAATAACAAGGCCGAGGTGGAGCGCGACATACGGAAGGCCGTCGCGGTTCCAGCGGCGCTTGAGGATGCAGGCAACCAGGCTCAGGCCGAGGGATGCGCCAAGGGCGGCAAAGGGATACGTGCGGAAGACCATCGCCATTGCGGCGTCGACCGGCAGCAGCACCGCAGCGGTCGCGGAAACGACGGTGAGCATGCCGATGATCGTCACGGCGAACCAGACGTTTTCGAACACGGCAAATAGAAGCCGGAAGATGATGAGGATAACCGGCAGGCCGAGGAAGACGACCACGCCCCAGTATTTCCTCATGTCCGCAATCGCGTCGGGCGGCAGGCCCGCCACAAGGAGCGAAGAGACCATATACAGGAGCACAAACGCCCACGCCGCAGGCCCGGGGGCGAGCGGCCGTAGCTTGAAACCGAATTCGCCCAATGGTTTAGGATCGCTCATGTGAAGGGTATTATACCCGAGTCCTGCGCGGGTACAGCGCGGAAGTTCGGGCCGGCGCGATCTATGCGTCTACTCGGTGGCCGAACTGTCGATGGAGGGCTGCGGCCAGACCTGCGTTTCGGCGCCGGTGGAGAGGGTCATGCGAAAGAGGGCTTGCTGATGGGAGGCGGTGTTCTTGATGTAAAGCACTTCATCGTCGGCGATGAAGGTGAGGAGCATTGAAGCCGTGCCGTCCGTCCCTTCAAGCGGCGTGTCCTTGCGTGTCTGAGTCCTTCTGTCGTACACATGCATGACCGGCACACCGGTCTTCTGGTCGGGCATAGGCACTGCCACCCTGCCGGCGCGCTCGTAAGCATCGGTGAGGTAGGCAGGCGATACAGCGTAAAGAAGCATGCTTCCAGAGCGGCCCCCGTCGCTGAATGTGGGCCGAGATGCTTTGGGTAGCCGCGAGATATTGATCGCCTTTGATCCGCCGGTCTTCCAATCGATTTCGTAGTATCGCACGTCGTAATGCCCGATCCAGGTCCAGAGGCGCTCGAGCGCGGGCCAGGCGGGGAGAGACCTTGGCGTTACTGTTGCGCCGACCGCTTTCCCGCCGGGTAGCCAGAAGACTTTGTCAAAACCCGTCGCCCTGCAGAGCGCGTGGCCGTCAGGCAGACTCACGAGCAGGAAATCATTTGGCCCCTTGCGGTCGGACGACCTGAGCCAGTAAAGGGCGCGCCCCCCTTGCGACGGGTAACCTGTATCGCCAAACACGAATTGCTTCCCCTCAAACGAGTCACTTGCGAACGGCAGCATGCGTAGAGGCTCTGCCTTCGTGGGAGCGTGTCCCTTCCTGGCGTGGCCGTATTCGTCCGTGTCGTCATAGATGAATATGCCGCGGACAGAGGGCAGAAAGGCAACGACCACAAGAAGCAGCGGAAGCGCGAGGGCGCAAAGGAGTAACCACTTGCGAAGTCTGGCTGACTGCATGGCGATTCCCCGGAGAAGCGGATTCGAAAGCAATGATGCCGGAGGCGGGTGGGTTTGTCTATGAAATTGCGTGCGCGGAGCGGGGACCTAACTGGAAACGGCAGTGCAAGGCGGCACGGCCCTCACCCTGCGGCCAAGGGCCGCAGAGAGTTGAGCAGTAGATCAGTAGAGCAGTAGAAAAGACAACATCAGACGACCTCTCCCAGAGGTAGAGAGGAACGCGCGAGGCGTCTCGCGCGAAAGGTTGGGCGAGTCACCGAGTCGCCCTTACGATGAAGGGCGCAGCAAGCGGCGCCCCTACGCTATCACTAGTGGGCAAGCCACCAGTGCCACACGCATGCGATGGGAAATTGGTGTTTGGCGCGCTTGGGACGGCGTATAATGTTGTGGTGACGGATGTTAGGGAAAGAGATCGTTCGGTGGGGATCGGTGGCCGATGACGGAGCGGGAAGAGTTCATCGAGTTCAGCCACAAGGGGTACAAGTGGACGGCGGCCCCCGGTTTTGCTGAGGTCATAAGGAGCGATCCGAGGGTGCTGGAGCCGGCTGACGCGCCTGTCAAGGAGGGGCCGGCGAGGGTGGTGTGGCATTTCACGCCGGAGGGGTTCCCCGAAGGGGTCTACGTCAAGCGGTACCGCATGCCGACATGGCGCGACAAGCTGAAGTACGCGCTGCGGCCGGCGAAGGCCACGAGGGAGTTTCTGGTCACGGTGGAGCTCGCTCAGCGAGGCGTGAGTGCCCCTCAGGCTCTCGCCGTCGGCGTCAAAAGGTCGGGTCCCGTGCTCGTGGACTCAGTCTTCATCTCGGCGGCAATCCCGGCGGCACAACCACTGGACAAGGTCGCGCACGAACGCAGGGGGATCGCGACGCACGCCGAGGTGAAGGCGTTTACGAGAAGCTTCGCGGCGTTCGTCAAAGGGATGCACGACGCGGGGGTGCTGCACAGGGACATACACCCGGCGAATATCCTCGTGCGCGAGGACGCAAAGCGCGAGCCGACGTTCACGCTTCTCGACCTGCACGATGTGAGGGTCGGCTCGGCGCTTCCCTACGGTCAGAGGCTGCGCAATCTCGCGGTGATAGGGAGATCTTTCGGCAAAGATGTACCCAAGCATTGGCGGCTTCGGTTCCTGAAGATGTACCTGGGGTCCGACGAGGGACTCGCGAAGGCCGCCGCGGCGATAGAAAGCATGGCGCTTTCGGGCCTCCGGCGCAACTGGGCCAAGCAGGACAGCCGGTTCTGCGGAAACAACAAGCATTTCCATCACGTCGCGGTCGGCCCCTTCACAGGCCGCGCGAGAAAAACGCCGCTTGCGAAGGCGGCGCTGCAACTATTTGAGAAAGGCGATCCCTTCGGCGCCGCTGAAGGGATACTCAAGGACTCGCGGACGTCGACCGTGGGCGTGTTCAGGGTTTCTATCCATGGCGCCGAAAGACGCATCATCATCAAGCGACGCAATCCCCGGCATGGCTTCAGATCGATTCTCGACCCCTGCCGCGCGTCGCGGTCGATGAAGGGGTTCTTCTACGGCGCGGCGTTTGAGCACAGAGGGATACCGACGCCGCAGGTGCTGGGAGCCTTGGAGGACAGGCCGGCCGGCTTCCACAGGCGGGACTATCTCATACAAGAGTTCATCGAGGAGGCGGAGACGCTGGCCGATGCGATCGCGGGTGGCGAGGATTCGCCGCTCTACAGGCTCATGCAGTTGAACCGGCCGCGGTTCTTCCAGGTTGTGGCGCGGACGCTTCGCAGGATGCACCAGAGCGGACTCTCCATGCGCGATCTCAAGGCGGCCAATGTCCTTCTCTACCGCCACGGCGACCGCATGGGCTTCTACCTCACCGACCTCGACGGCGTGCGCCTCTACCGCTGGGGCGTTCCCGAGGGGCGCGCGATGCAGAACCTTGCGCGGCTCTACGTGGACGCGGACAACGCGGGGACGTTCACGCCGCAGGATGCGGTGCTCTTCCTCAATGAGTACCTTGGTTATCCGGACAGCCGGACGGTTCAGCGGTGGATCAGCGGGATTGAGCATCGAGCGAAGCGAGTGAGGGAGATGCTGCGGAAGAGGGCAGGCCGAAGGCTGAAGGCTGAAGGCTGAAGGAGTCAGTCCGAAGTCTGAAGTCCGAAGTCTGAAGCAAGAACAGAAAATCGATTATCCGCAGATTTCGCAGATTACGCAGATGCGAACACACCATCCGACGCGAGGAACCCGTCTGGCCATTCAGCATCCATGTCGGCCGAATAGGCCGTCCCCCTATGTGAACTGAGCCATCAGGCGGGCGGCTCGCAAACGTGCGGATCTGCGTATCAGCAGGCGCTTGGTAATGCAGTACAGGACGAGAAGGGCTATCGCTATGGGCAGCAGCATCAAGTATGGCCAAGTCCGCGCACGCTCTGGCTCCGGAAGCAGAGGCACAGACAGCCAGGGAGGATGAACGTAGGCAGCGGCGTTGGCTGTGATGGTCGAGCGCAGAACCGCCATATCGACCGCTTGCACGTGAAGGTCGGTGAACAACGCGTTCGTGCTCGTCGGGCTGTGAGCCATGTACTTGTCCCAGGCTATCGGAAGAGCCGATGACGTTTTGTTTGGGCTCGAAACTGGAAAGTAGTAGTAATCGCAGGTTCTATCGATATGGCTGCTGTCAACGGGAATGTTGAGCTTTCGGTTAGGACAGGTGAGTATGCAGTCGCCCGCCTTCAGGTAGCCTTCGTCGCATAGAATCTGCATGTTGGGAGGAAGGGCCTCCGCGTAGTCAGCCTGATACATCCCAATTGCCAAACCGAGTTGCTTGAGATGACTCCTGCACGAGGGTGGCGCCTGGTAATCCCGAGAGGGTGTCAGGATAGAGGCGTACACCATGAGTCCGCAGAGGGCGAGCGCCGAGATGGCGCCGAACCATATGCCTGCGTTGGCTGCGTCGGCGCCAAGCAAGCGACCGTTTGAAGCGCGAATGTGCTCTCTGGCCGCAAGACCAAGGAAAAGCGCCACGATTCCTATGGGCGGGATGAAGAAGAGAAATCCGAGGGCGAAGCTCCAGACGGCGAGCCTGGACACGCGGGGGCCGGGGCGGGAGACCGTGCGAAACGCTACAACGTCGCCGGCGGCGGATCTGGTGACGTAGACGCGAGGGTCGTGCTGCATAGGCTCTCTCCGTCGCGACTCGCGCCGGCACGTGCGCCCTGCCTGGCACTTCAGTCGGCGCTGATGAGGGTACATACGTCCAGCGACCGAGAATGTTCCAGGGTTTGCGGGCAGCCGTGCCTGCCGCGGCCGGATGGGCCGCCGTCCGCCATATGTGAATTGAGTGGTTGGCGAAGGCGCCCCGTGGCAGAGATGTCGACGCGCCATGCTAAGCCGTGGGAAGCGGTCGGGGAGAGACAGCGAGCCACAGAGTTCACCGCCAAAAAGGTAGCCGCACGAGCGCCCTTACTGCCAGTCGTAATTCGGTGTCGGACACCGAATTATCCTGCCAGAGACCACGGTACCGGTATAGCCGTAAAAGATGGCCTGATGGTGCATCCGCAGCAGATGACATTACATAGCGTCGTAATTCGGTGTCAGACACCGAATTGCCATTGTAGTACGGCCTTGAGCGGCAATTGTCTCGCGCATTCTTCTCGGACTACGCTTGCTGAGTTCTGTCGCGGGCGAGGTGCTGCGGGCGACGCGTGCGTCGCCCCTACAGCAATACAACGCGTTCCTCTGTCTCAGTGATACTCCTGCGGAACGCGGTGGCCTTTGGGGCAGGTGATGATGAGGGTGGTTTCGTGGCGCGGCTCGTAGGGGTAGTAGCGCTTGCACTCGGGGCAGTAGTAGGATTGGACCGCGTCGTTCTGGCCGCAGATGCGGCACTTGGTCGGCTTGCCATAGTCGACCATGAACGTCTTGTAGACCGCGGGGTCGGCGAATTCCTCTTCGGTGACCTGGAATACCTGCCCGGTGCTGGTGCATTGGAAAGTGAACACCGCGCGCTTGTAGACCGGTTCGAGCTTCTTTGCGGGCAGCGCCGGATGGGTAGAGTCGACAACGGGCTTCAAGCGCAGGGCGGCCGCGGTGCTGTCGATCCGGGATAGGACGGCTGATGAACTCCCAAGCGACACGTCCCATAGCGCAGGCGGCGCGGGCCTCGACGCAGGAGGGGTCAGAGCGGTTGCCACGTCGGTTGATTCGGCGGCAGGCGGTTTCGCTGCGCTCGGAAGCTGCGGGGGCCTGGCATAACGGAATGCGTTGGCCTTGAGCATATGCTCCAGCTCGGCTATTGACGTGAGCTTCGTATCGCCATTGGCAAAGAGGACGTTGACGTTTCGCCCGCCGTGGAGGAAGTACCTGTCCCACGCGATGGGAACCGGCTGCGGCAGCCCTGTGGTGTCCTTCACGTCCGCGTAGTAGTAGTCCGCGGTCGCATCTACGTTGTGCGCGCGCGCCGGCTCGGCGCCATGGTCCGCGGTGCAGCGCACCATCGCCGCACTGATCAAGCCCCTGTCGACGAGCGCCTGAAAGTTCGGCGGCAGCTCGCCGGTATCATCCTTGTACATCTTGACGGCGATGCCGATCTGCCTGAGGTTTGCCCTGCACGCCGCGGACTGCTCCAGCGCGGTGTGGTGGCCATGCATGACGAGCGCAAGCGCCACGAGGATGGACAGACACATGAAGGGGATCGACACGATCCCGAGGATGATTCCAGTCGTCGCGAGGCCCCTGCCCCTCAGGAGCCCCTCGGAATTGCCGATGCTGCCGAGAGCAATAACGCCGAGGACAATCGCGAAAAGCCCGACGAGCGGCACAAAGAAAAGCAGCCCGAGAATGAAACTCGCAAGCGCGAGCTTCGACAGCCTCGGCACGGGAATCCCCGTCAGGCCGTTATCGGGCGATTCGTAGGACATCCGGAGTTCCCCACAGTCCGAAGTCTGAAGGAAGAACCGATCATCCGCAGATTACGCAGATTGCGCAGATTACAGAAAGCCAATCCTTCAGCGCATCCTTCATCATTAGGGCGCCAAGTCATCCTTGCGATGGAGCAAAGCACCCGCAGCTACATGGCGCGTACGCAGATTTCCGACATCATTATACCTTGAGAGGGCCGGGCTGGGAAACGACTAACGCTGTCAGGTTTGCAGGATTGCTGTTGGGAGGCGTCAGCCCTGAATGAGCCACCGCAGCCACTCCCACTTCTTCGATGCAATGACCGGCTTGACCACCGGTCTCGCGTAGCACGATGCCTTGGAGTCCAGAAGTGTGATGAGATCGCTGAACGCAACCCTTCCCGCGTGGAGGTCGGCAAAGAGAACCGCGACGTTCGGATGAAACCGCGTGGCCCTCTTGTCCCACATAACCGGGAGGGTCGCGTCGAGCGCACAGCCGGGTTTGGGCAAAGCGTAGACAAAGGAGCTTGTCGCGTCAACGTCATGACGGTCCATGACGGTCCACAGGCGGCGCGTCGGGAAAGAAAAGGCACCTTAAGTCGTCCGGGTCCTTGGCGTAGCCTTCGTTGATGAGTACTTGCAGGTTTGGGGGCATCAGGCCACCGTAATCGATCTGGTACATGCCTATGGCGAGTCCTATGCCCTTGAGGTGCGACAGACACGTAGGCGGACTATGATCCGCCCGCGGCGTCGGCACAAGCAGGGCAAGCCAGACGAATGCCCAGAGTGCTGCAAAGACTACAGCCGCAATCGACGTGATCCGCGCAGTAAACGATCCGCCTGACGAATACCGGAAGTCTCCGAAAACCAGTAACGCATAGATGCTTGTCGGAATACCCGCGGCAGCAACCAAGGTGATGATGACGGCGATCCAGCTTCGGAGTGAAATGTGACAAGAGATGTTCAAGCAGAGCAGGATAACCGCAGCCAGCACTAACGCCTCAAGCGCCAGACTCCGGAGCGCGTGGCGTGTGGTTGCGTGTGTGGCCCTATTGGCTTGGCCGGTGTCCTTTTGACCATCCACAGGCGTCATCGGTCGCTCTCCAAGTGCGTAAACAGTATTTTGCCGCAGCGCCGGCTACTCCTCTATCGGCGCGACAAGCCCCTCCCCCGCAACCCTGCCGGTCGCGAGGGCCAAGGTAATGTTGTAGCCGCCGGAAGGGGCGTCGTAGTCGAGGATTTCGCCGGCGAAGAAGAGGCCGGGGACTTTGCGCGATTCCATTGTGCGGGAGTTGACCTCGCCCAAGGGGATGCCGCCGGAGGCAACGTAGCCCTGGGAGAAGGTCGGGATGCCCGCGGCGGTGCAGGGGCACGCGTGGATGAGGGCGGCGATCTTCATTGCGTCTTCGCGCTTGAGCTCGGAGGCGGTTATCCTGCCGGCTCTCGCGTTCGGCTGGCGCTTCTTCGACACGCCGGGCAGGCCTGAGGAAAGCGCAATGGCAATGAGCCTCTCCGCGAGGCGCTTCGGCAGCGCGGCTTCGAAGACCCTGTCAATCCCAACGCGCGGGTGCAAATCGCGTAGCGTCATGAGGGCGTGAAGCGTCTCTTCGCGATTGCTGGCGGGAAGCAAGTCCACGAGGAAGTCTCCCCCCTGCCCCTCCAAAATGCGGCGGTTGATCCAGGCGGAGGCGTTCATGACCGCCGGGCCGGAAAGGCCGTCGTCTGTCACAAGAAGCTCGCCGGCGTCTCGCCACTTGCCGCCCACGGAAACGCGCGCCGTTGTGGACAGCCCGGCGAGGCCGGAGAAGAGGTTCGGCTCAAGGGGCACGGGAGCGAGGCCGGGAACCCATTGCCTCGCGGTGTGGCCGAGGGCGCGCAGCACTGCGTCGAACTCCGGATGAACGCGGTCGAAAGCGGGCGTGCCGGAGGCGATGAGGAGCTTGCTGCACGTAAGCGCCTCGCCTCTGATATCGAGCGCGAAACCGCCGGGACGCCGTTTGATGCCGGTCACGCGCGCGCCGGTCGCGACTTCGGAGCCGTTCTCTGTGAGCGCGGCAAGAAGCGTGTTCAGCACGTCCGCGGCGCGGTTGGACTTGGGGTATATATGCCCCTCTTCGCGTGCCACGGTGGGACAGTTGTGCTCGGCGAGGAAGCGTCTAATCTCCTCGGGGCCGAATTCGTAGAGGGCGTGCTTTAAGAACCGCCCCGCGGGACCGAGAAGGCGGACGTACTCGTCCTTAGTGTCGCTATTCGTGACGTTGCAGTGGCCGCCGCCTGAGATGAGTATCTTCCAGCCGGGGTCCTTGCGGGCCTCCAGAACGAGCGCGCCTTCCGGCGCGAAGGCGGCCGCGGCAAGGCCTGCGGGGCCGGCGCCGATGATAACACAATCGCGTTTCATGCGCACCTCCGCCGCGCGGAGAGGCGTCAGGAAATGCGTCCGCACGGGTTTCGGTTGAAGTTGGCGCTAAGTGATAATAGAATCACGGTTGTTTCATATTGTCCCGAGATGCCTGCGGGTGGCAAGCGTCGATTGGGCACCGGCAGGCAACCTCAAGAGCCGTGCAAGGCCGGCGAATCGGCCGATGGTATACAGGTAGAGCGGGATTGGATTCCAGCCAGGGCGGGTACGGAGCCCCGCCCCTACGACATCAGAGCAACGGACTCTCAAAGACGGGACACACCGGCAGGAGCACAGGATGACCAAGGCGCAGGAAGCGGTTCTGAAGTACCTTCGCGCGGCGGAGGACGAGATCGCAAGGGAACAGATAGCGTTTACGGAGATTCCTTCGCCGGACTGGAAGGCCCCCGAGCGCGCTGAGCACCTGATCGGCAGGTGGCGCGCGGACGGGCTGGAGGCCGTGAAGGACAGGATCGGCAACGTGATCGCGATACGCCACGGCGCGCACCTCCGCAAGCGCAACCGCGCGACGCTCATACTCTGCGCGCACATCGATTCGGTGTTCTACGACGTGAGAGAGATCCACGTCAAGCGCCAGGGCAACGTCCTGCGAGCGCCGGGCATATGCGATAACGCGGCGGGCGTAGCAACGCTCATCCTCGTCGCTCGGGCGCTGAAGCGGTTCAACGTGGAGACCGCCGCGGACATCATCTTCGTCGGTTCGGTCGGCGAAGAGGGAGAGGGGCGCTTAGCAGGGATGAGGCACTTCTTCAAGTCCAACAGCTTCGCGAGCCCGTTTTTCATCGCGATCGACGGAAGCGGTTCCGGCTCGATCACTCGAAAGGCGCTTGCGAGCTGGAGCCCGAAGATCACTGTGACGGGTCCCGGCGGCCACAGCTATGCGAATTTCGGCAGACCCAACCCGGTACATATGCTGGCGCGGTTTATCGCGAAGGTAACCACGCTCAAGGGCGACAAGGACACCAACACCGTCTACAACGCGACGGTCATCGGCGGCGGCACGGCGGTGAACGTCATTCCCGCGGAAGCGCACATGACGCTCAATCTCCGATCGAGCGATCTGTCGCGCCTGGAATATCTCAAGAGGCAGGCCCGCCTGTTCCTCAAAGAGGCCCGCAGGGAGGAGCTCGCGTGGGCGACGAGCGACAAGACGCTCGACGTTCGATTCACGGCGCTCGAGCGGCCCGGCGGCGAGACGGCGGAAGCAAGTTTCATCGTTCAGGCCGCGATCGCCGCGCTCAAGGCGGAAGGCGTCCAGCCGATGTTTGACGTCAAGTCCACCGACGCGAACATGCCGATGTCTCTCGGGATACCGGCGATCACGGTCGCGTCTGGAGGCAAGGCCGGCAACGCGCATGCGCTCGACGAGTGGCATGACGTAACCGGGCGGACCAAGGAGTTGGCGGCGCTTGCAAGGATGGTATTTGCCATAGCGGGGTAGCGCGTCTCATGCAAGGACGCTGTCGCCGGGCCGTAAAAACAAAACGGGCGGCTGCTGGCCCAAGCAACCGCCCAACATATGGTACCCCCTAGGGGACTCGAACCCCTGTCACTAGGCTGAGAACCTAGGATCCTGGGCCGCTAGACGAAGGGGGCGAAAATCTCGAATATGCCCGTATTTTACGGCCTCTTGGTAGGGAGTCAAGGGTTTTTCAGGCAACGCGCGGGTACGATGCCCTACCAGTCCGAAGTCTGAGGTCCGAAGTCTGAAGGAAAAGCAGAAATGCGGGCCAGGGCCGGCAGCGCGGCATTGTCGGCAAGTGCGCAAGACCCTTTGGGGACGCGCCCTCACCCTGCCCTCTCCCAGAGGGAGAGGGGAATTGGATGACCACATCAGTGAATGGCACGCCGGCCGACGGCAGGCGTGTCACGACGATCTTGGTGCGAGGACGGCGGCCATTTCCTTCAAGAAGAGCCGCCGGATCGCCTCGTAGCCAATTTCGTTGGGGTCTTCGAGATTCTCGAAGTACCAGTACGAGGGGTCGGCGGCGTGGTAGTAGGGGTTGCGGCGGTCGGTGCAGTGGATGCCGTGGCCGAGGAACGCCGCGTGGATGTCGACGAGGTGAACGGTGTTCTTGTGCTTGGCCGCGGTGCGCGCGATAGCATCGTTACACTCTTCGAGAATGGCGCGACCGTCCGGCCAGCGCGGCAGCGGCAGGCCGCAATTCTCGATGTCGCCGACGCCGTCGGTCGGGTCATAGATATTGGCAAGGAAGATCTGGCAGCCGCCGGGGAAGCGCTTCTCGACGCCGTCGATGATCGCTCCCAGGCGCGTCTCGAACGCCGCTATCCAGCCCCTCGCCTGTGCGAGCGTGGCTCCGTACATGGCGCCGTCCTGAGGAGGCGAATTGCCGTAGTTGTGGATGCAGTCGTTGCCGCCGGTCGTGATGACGACTATGCCGAGGGTGTCCTCGCTGAACGTGGACATCTTCTCCAGTTGGTACTTGAGGTGCTCTGCGGAAGTGCTGCCCGACATTGAGAGGTTTATCGCTTTGAATTTCGGCAGGACAGCCGAGAGCGAGATGCCTTTCATATCGGGCTCATCGCCGTCCGAGCCCCTTGCGACGAGATCGAAGTAGCCTCTCCCTTCCGGCGCGCCATAGCCGTCGGTGATGCTGTCCCCGATACCGATGAAAAAGACCTGCCGCTCGGACCACTGCCTGGAGAACGCTTCGCGCGGCACGGCAGGCAGAACGGGCTTTGAGGCCTTTGGCCTGTCGCAAGCGGACAAGGCGAAGAGAACAGTGAGTGCGACGGCAAAGAGGTCATATCGGTGCGGAGTGTGATGCCGACGGTTCTCTGACATGGCTCCAATCCTCCCGGCATTGCCTTTGTCGCCAGCATTCAGTACGTACGGAGAGGAGGTTTGTTCACGAAAATCCGGGCAGGGAGAGAGCGCGGAAGCGCCATGGAGGCCCCTGAGCGCTCGGAAAGCATTTCAGTCCGTTAGGGCAGCAGGAGCGTCAAAGCCGTCGACGGCAGAACGGTTGTGATCTTCGCTGATGCATCCTCCATGCGCCAATAGACGGTCTTGGAGGCGCCCGCTTTCTTGCTGATAGCGTTGTAGACGGCTTTGCTCATGGTCATTTGGAGTGTGCCCTTACGGGGCGTCAGGTACAGCATCGCCTTCCGGTTGGCGAAAGAGGCGTCCGCGCTCAGGGCCACCTTCGGTCGCAGCGTCAGCGGCGGCGGAAACTGCCACGAGAAGGTGGGCAGCGCTGTCGGACTGATCGAGGTGCCGTCCCCGGGGCCGACAGAGGTCAACTGCGATACCGTCCAATTCATGATGCGCGCGACGGCAGTCACCTGTTGGGTGCCCCTGTATCCTCTGACGCGCCAGCCGAGCCGCTTGTCGCCGTCGTCGCCTGGAAGAAGCTTCATCCACAGCTTGGGGCTGACGACGACAAACGAGGCGCCGCGCTTCGGAAGCAACACTATCGAGGCCGTCTCGTTCTGGAAATTGGTCATCCCGATAAGCGCTTGCGGCTGCGTAACGTCGGGAAGCGCTATCCACCGGAACGTGACCCATCCGAGAGGGCCGACGTTCACGCCGTCCGGGGCGAGGCAGCATATCGGGGCCACCTGCGTGGCACGTATGTGCATTTTCGCAATCGCCCCTTCTTCGCTCCCGGCGATCTGGTCAAGCGTGTCTGCAACCTGGCTGGAGGTCGGATTATCACGTATGAACGCCCACTGAGCGGCCGTGGCTGTGTAGGCCGCGGCCACCATTGCCTCGCCGTGAGCAGTGGCGTAAGCCGCGGCATAGGGGCGCATCGCGGCGAAGAGCCATGCGTTCGCGAGCATCTTGTCCTGTCTGAAGCCTTTCTTCGGCTTGCGCGCCATCGCCGCCACTTTGCGGAAGTTGGCCGGCGCACCCTGAGCGTCCACGCTGACGTATGCGAGCGTCCACTCGGGATAGGTGAAGCGCATAGGCCCGACGAGGTAGAGCATGTAGTATGGGCCGGTACCGAGAGCGCCGCGGTCGACTGTTCCGGCCTTGCCCCACGCCAGAAGGAAAGCGGTCCAGGATACTCGGACGTTTTCGCTGTTGGGGCCGAACTGCGCTATCGGGCCGTTATCGGCGAAATACACGTTGGATGTGTCGTAGCCATGCACGACGACGAAGTGACTGACGTGAGCCTTGGTTCTCGTCTGCCACACGGGCTCCTGGGAGGCGACCTCCTCCCAGACATAGTACATGTCGAGATGCACCTGGACGGGTGAGCCGGCGGCGATGCGCGTCTTGAGCGCGTCCATGGCGGCCGCCTGGCCCTTGAGTTTCACGACGGAGTCGGCGTTGGTATAGATCGTGCTTCCAGCGGGAGCACCGCCGGAAGCGACCGCATAACCCGCTCCGCACAACCGCGCAACATCGACCATGGGACCGTTGGAGCCAAGGCGGGGATGCGGCATGAGGGCCGAGTTTCGTTTGACCGGCAGCGCGCCCTGCGTGGCGAGGCCCGACCTGATGATGATGTCGGGGACGGTAGTGGTCGGCGCTCGTTGCTGAATGAGTTGGCCGATGCTGGCCACAGAGGATATGCCGTCAGGCCAGTCCTGATTGGTGACGCCGGTGACGTTGGCGGATTCGGGCGGCTGGGCATAGGCGAAAGCCGTCACGGTGGTTACAGAGATCAACGAGAGTAGGATGCCAGAGAGTTTGTGCATGAGTGTGACCTCCGTGCAAGTATCCTGATTCGGGAAGCAGCATAGCGGCCAAGCAAAGCGGGACTGCCCGGAGATGTTGGAAATATGACACCAACGCAACGGAATCGTTCCCGTCGCGGCAAGGCTGTGCGCCCCAAGGAAACGGGTGTGACTAATATTTGTGGCAAGGGGACGTAGATTCATTAGTGGTTGTGTAACAAAGGTTTACAGCGATGAGGAGCAGCATGAGCATGGCGGATACATCCGAGCAGTTGGAAGTGGCGATGGGAG
>Ga0315282_10001790_pt1 | contig 40157 bp, 32 predicted proteins | sample YL17G07_20_MG_FD_203693 | JGI IMG/M metagenome (GOLD analysis project Ga0315282, IMG submission 203693) | Sediment microbial communities from Yellowstone Lake, YNP, Wyoming, USA - YL17G07_20 | ecosystem: Environmental > Aquatic > Freshwater > Lake > Sediment | place: USA: Wyoming | collected...
TGACGCAGACGGTATATCCCTCCGCCTGACGAGGGACGTCAATGGGCACGTTCATGCGCGGCATCCGGCGCCGAAGTGCGCCCGCGGTGGCGATGACGATCCTCTTCCCTGCCTTCGCCACGCCTCCGGCGACGGGAATCTTGACGAGGAATTCATCCTCCACCCAGTGTCTGAAGAGGTCCGCCGGGAAACGCTCGTCGCCGCGTGTGCCCTCCGGAAGAACCAGAGTCATGCGGTCCACGCGAACGTCCTTCCCCGTGACTTCCATCTCCTGCGGCACCGGATACACCGCATCCGAAGGTCTTTTTCGAGGCATGTTGATATCCTTTGGTCAAGTCTTGGAGCATCTAAGAGACGGCTTTTTCATCAAGAACCCCGAACGGGGGTGACAGATTGTAGCCGGTGGCTTCAGCCCCCGGAAACCGAATCAGTATATCCCGAAGCCCCGACGGGGCGAAAGAACTTTTCTCGCCCCTTCGGGGCTGGATGGTTATCTTCTCTCCCTTCCGGGGACCGAAGCCCCCGGCAAACGTCTTGCGCCCCTCCCGGGGCTTATAGGCAGCCGTGCCAAGTTCGTCTTATTACACACTCTCACCGGGTCCAGTGATGCTCGCCCGTCGGGTCTTCGAGGAACTTGACTTGGTTGGTGAGTGCAAGGTTGACGGGGGCGACGACGTGGGCGTCGCGGGCCAGTCGCACCACGGCCCCGTTCAGGGCGTCGATCTCCGTCCGGCGTCCGAGCTCGATGTCGCGCATCATCGAGGGATAGTGCGCGGCGGTCGGCGGCACAAGCTTCTCATAGAAAAGATTCCGGAACTCCTCCGGCTCCTTCCACAGGAGCTCGATCCCCGTGGCGCTCGCCACCGCAAAGGTCTCTGAAATCACGCAGTCCATGAGCTCGCGGGTATGGGCGTTCGCCGCAAGCTCCCCGTAGGTCCGTCGGAGGATCGTTCCGAGCGGGTTGAGCGCGGCGTTGTAGAGCAGTTTGCCCCAGATGTGCTGCGAAATCTTCTGCGTGGGTTTCGTCGGGATGCCGGCCGACGTGAACGCCCTGGCGATCGCGAGGAGTCGGTCGAGCTCGACCAGTCCCAGCCGGCTTCCGATGAGCACCTCCTCGGCGTAGACCGTGACGTGCACGCTCCCCGGCTCGACCAGCTCCACGCCGAAGATGACCCGCCCGCCCAGGACCTCCTCCTGGCCGATGATCTTTTCCAGTGTCTCGACGTTCCCATAGCCGTTCTGGAGACTCAGGACGAGCGTCCCCTTCCGCACGAGCTGTTTCACCGTGCGGGCCGCCTCGGCCGTGTCATACGACTTCACCGTCACCAGGATCAGATCAACGACGCCCGCCGCCCGGCCCCCCGGCATCTCGTCCAAGGAGGTGTAGCACGCCAGGTTCGTCACCCGGTGCTCGCCCCAGATGCCGGTGATGTGAAGTCCTTCCCGGCGGATGGCGGACATGTGGGGTGCACGTCCGATGAGCACCACGTCATGCCCGGCACGCGCTAGCATTCCCCCTGCCACCGACCCGATGGCCCCGGCTCCGAAAACCAGCACCCGCATGGTTCCTTCACCTCGGACTCAATCAAACCCGAGACGACTCAAAGAGGAAACCATGTATTGCGTTTCCTCCTCTTGTCTTTGAACCCGCCTGCCCCTTTGCGCCTCCGCCACACGTATGGCGGGCAAGCTTTGCGTTCTTTGCGGTTTCCACGGCTCTACGCCAACTGAAGGGTTCCGACGAGGTCGTTCACGTCACGCACCTTGAGCTCGACGAGCAGCGTCTTCATCTCTTCCATGATGCGCTCCGGGGCCTTGAAGTCTGCGAAAAGGACGGTCCCGATGGCAAACGCCCTCGCCCCGGTGATCAGGAATTCCAGGGCGTCCTGCGCCGTCATGATGCCGCCGGAGGCGATGATCGGCGTGTCCCGTTTCTCCTCGCGGAGGAACCGTGCGACCTCGAGCACCTTCTGGAGAGCGATGGGTTTCACCGCCGGTCCCGAAAGCCCGCCCGAAACGTTCCCGAGAATCGGCTTGCGTGTGCGAATATCTACAGCCGTTCCAAGAAAGGTATTCGCCACGGTGAGGATGTCCGCCCCCGCCTCGACCGCCGCGCGCGCGATCGCACGGATGTCCGTGACGTTCGGCGACAGCTTGACGATCAGCGGTTTCTTGGCGGCCTCTCGCGAGCGAGCCACGACCTCCGCACACAAGGCCGGTTCCGCCCCGAAGTGCATGCCCCCCTTCTTGACGTTCGGGCACGACACGTTGATCTCTATCGCGTCAATCCGCCGGTGGGCGTCGAAACGCCTCGTGACCTCCGCGTATTCCTGCACGGTCGAACCGGCGACGTTGGCGATGACCTTCGCTCTTGTGCCCTTAAGCTTTGGCAGATAATGAGTTAGGACGTAATCCACGCCCGGGTTCTCTAACCCGATCGAGTTCAGAATCCCGGCCCCGCCCGCGGTCTCGACGATCCGCGGAGTCCGGTTTCCCTCGCGAGGCTCAAGCGTCGTTCCTTTGAGCACAATCCCGCCGACCGCCGCGCTCGAAAACCCCTCAATCTGCTCAAATTCCGTGCCCCACCCATACGTTCCTGACGCTAGGAGCATAGGCGTCCGCAGCCGGAGACCCGCAAGATTGACCGCAAACTCGACATCCGCGCTACTCTTCATCCCACATTACCTCACTCGCATTGAACACGGGACCGTCAACGCAGATACGTTTTCTCGACACCGTTCCATCATCCAGCCTGATCCTGCACGTGCACGCCATGCATGCACCGATGCCGCACCCCATACGTTCCTCGAGCAGCACCTGGCAGCGCAGGTCGTGCTCCGAGGCGTGCGTGGCGACCTCTCGCATCATGGCCCGAGGACCGCAGGTAAAGACGCCGGTCTCGCCGCGCGAGCCGCCGTCGGTAAAGTGCAGAAACCGGTCCAGCATCTCGGTCGGAAGCCCGATGTAACCTTTTGTCCCATAAAGAGTTACGATGCCGACCTCGCACCCGAGCCGCTCCAACTCCCCAGCCGTCATTGTGAGATCCGGACGACTCGCCATGAAGGACAGCGTCACGCGGCTGTCCGCGGTCTCCAGCGGCATATCCTCCTCGCTCATGGCACCGACGATCACCAGGGTCGCAACATCGTGCTGGCGCAGGTACGCAATCAGCGGGTAGAGCGGCGCCACGCCAACCCCCCCTGCCACGACCACTGCGGACGACAGCTTCCGGCACCATTTGAGATCGAATCCCTTCCCTATCGGCCCCAAGAGCTCAAGCTTATCCCCTGGTTTTCGTTCTGCAAGCGCTACGGTCCCCGCCCCGACCACCTTGAAGAGGATCTCGATGTGCCCGCGCTGGGGCCCTTCGTTCCACCTCCGGTGGACCGCAAAAGGCCGCATCAGGAGCATAGCCCCGCAGTCCTTCGGCTGGCGCCGATGAGCTAGGAAGTCCGCTGTATCCTCGAAGCTCCTGTCGGCAAATTCAAGCGGCGTGCATCGGACATGGACGAACTGCCCGGGCTGGCTTTCCCATGCAACGTGGGGTGCAAGGAGCTTGAGCCGGACGTGGCTGCGGGTCTGCCTTCGATTTTCGACTACGGTGGCGGTTTCGCAGCGGATCATGGCTGCTCCCAGAACGCTGGATTTCGTCCACAAGCGTATCAGAGCTCTCCTCAAAAGCGAAACAATTTCCATAACCCCAAGCCGGGGAACAGGAAGCGTTCACGGAGAAGCATTGCGTTCTTCGAACTCGACTGCGTTCAAAAAAAACATCATGCCGAAATAGCCTATTGGATAAGGGGTTGTGTCAAGTGCAGGCAATTCCGGTGCCGGGCGTGTTGTTTTTTTCGGACATGCAAAATAGTGCAGTCGCCCCACATCCGCTCGTTTTCTTTTTTAGTTAGGAGATAAATCCTTGCTGGGTAACGAGTTAAGGCCCTAAGTGCGATGTTAAACAGATTCAACAGCTTTTGGCACACCCTTTGCAGTTAGACGAAGGTGGGAGAATCCACGGGGGCAACCTCCAGGGCCAGCGGTGCCCATAGTTCACTTGGAGAATGAGGAATGCCCAGCATTGTTTCTCGGCGGCCTCTGATCGGCGAAACGCCCCAGATGCTTGAGATCAGGCGTCTGGTGTCTGCGGTGGCTCACAATCGCAGCACGGTCCTGATCCGTGGGGAGAGCGGCACCGGGAAAGAGCTGGTCGCTCGGGAGATCCACAACGGCGGCGGCCGCGCCCAGGGCCCCTTCGTCGCGGTCAACTGCGGCAGTGTCTCCAAGACGCTCCTGGAAAGTGAACTCTTCGGTCACGTTAAGGGTGCCTTCACGGGCGCCCTCTACGACACGTTGGGGTTCTTCCGGGCGGCCGACGGCGGCACCATCTTCCTCGATGAAATCCTGGAGATGGACGTTGAGCTGCAGGGAAAGCTCCTCCGTGTCCTCCAGGAACGGGAGGTGCGACCGGTCGGAAGTTCCGAGACCTTCAAGACGGATGTCCGGGTCCTGGCGGCCACCAACCGCAACGTCGAACAGGCCGTCAAGGAAGCACGTCTGCGGGAAGACCTCTACTACAGGCTCAACGTCGTCACGATCGAGATTCCCCCGCTCCGTCAGAGGAAAGCGGACATCCCGCGACTCCTCGAGCACTTCCTCGAGAAATATGCTTTTGAATACGGTGTGAGCCGGAAACGAATGCACCCGGGCACGACCTACCTCTTCCTGCAGTACGAGTGGCCGGGGAACGTGCGGGAACTCGAGAACGTCATTGAGCGGGCCTACGCTCTGGACGCGGGCGAGGTCATCCTGCCTGAGCATCTCCCGACCACGATGACGGAACCGGCCTTGGGGATCGAGCGGCGACCCGAAGAGGCCCCTGTGCCGAGTCTCGACGAAGCGGAACGCCAGGCAATCCTCCAGGCGCTAGCCGCCGCCGACGGCAACAAATCCAAGGCCGCCTATTACCTGCGCATCCACCGAAACCGTCTCGCACGGATGATGCGGAGGCATAACCTGTAGCATCAGCCCCAAAGCTACCGATGAGGCAGGCCGTCCGAGGCCTGCCTTTTTTTTCCCCCCGGTCGCCCCGCAGGAGCGCGCCGGAACCGCCGAACGCCACCGCCACCCGCAAAGCCTCATCTGCCGGCAAGCGCCAGTGCCCTCTGAATCCCGTCCCGCACGAGCATCACGGCGTACGCCGCCAGCAACAGCCCCACCAGCTTCGTCAGCGCCTTCGTCCCCGCCTCGCCGATGACCCGGATGATCCCCCGCGAAAACCAGAACCCCGTCACGGCAATCACCAGGTTGATCACCAGGGCTGCTATCGTCGGCACGTACCCGTATCGGTCGGAAAGCAAGAGCGACGCCGTCAGCACCCCCGGTCCCACCATGAGCGGCATCCCGAGCGGCACGACCCCGACCGTGAGCCCGGACACGTCCCGTCGGATCAGCGGGTGCCCCAGGATGTCCGGAATCGCCAGTCCCAGCAGGATGATTCCCCCGGCGATCTGGAAATCCCACTGCTCGATCCCCATCAGCCGCAGCAGGCCCTTCCCGGCCACCAGAAACACAATTCCCACCACAATGGACGTCATGAAGGACTGGAAAACGATCCGTCTCTGTTCGCCGCGCGAAAAGCCATCCGTTAGAGTGATATAGATAGGAACAAGCGATATGGCATCAATCGCGACCGCGATCGGAATGAAACAGAGAAGAAACGCGCTCAGGAACTTCGCCATCCCGGCTCCTCCCAATTATCGTCTCTCCCGAGAGCCTGCCGACTCGATCGCCTCCCGGCCCGACCCCAACCCATAAGGCTTCATAGGGTTGCTTTGGCAGGTCCGCCGGGCGCTGGGGGCTTCCTTGGGATCTCTGCCTATTGGGGTTCGTGAAATATTTCACATGAGGGACACGCCCTTGCCGCCCCTATACATGGAAATCGCCGCTCGTCTCTTTCCCCTTCCGGCCCCCCTCCATTATGGCGAGAATGCGGTCGAAATCGTCGTGGGAAAAGAAATCTATTATGATCCTTCCGCCCTTCCTTCGCTCCTTCACAGTGACCCTGGCGCCGAGGGCGGTGCTCAGCCGTTCCTGGAGCTCCCGGATATGAGGCGCCGTCTGCCTTAAGCGCCGGCTTGGTGGTTTTGCCCCTCGGGATCCGCTCACGATCTCCTCAACTTCGCGTACGGACAGGTTCTCCTTGATAATCTGTTGGGAAAGCCTCTTCTGAGCCTCAGGGTCGCGTATCGAAACGAGTGCTCGTCCATGGCCGGCCGACAATGTTCCACGTGAAACAAGCACCTGAATCTCCTCCGGAAGCTCGAGAAGGCGCACGCAATTGGCCACCGTGGCACGTGCCTCGCTGAGGTGCTCCGCTAACTGCTCCTGAGTCCAGGCCAGGCTCTTCATGAGCGTGACATACGCGTGCGCTCGCTCGATCGGGTCCAAATCCTCTCGCTGGATGTTCTCCAGGAGCGCTAGGAGCGGCATCTCACCATCAGGGACCTCCCGAATCGCCGCCGGAATCTCTTCCAGACCCGCCTCCATGGCAGCACGCCAACGCCGCTCTCCGGCGATAATTTCGTATATCTTACCGCCACCATGACGCACCAGTATGGGCTGAAGCACTCCCTGTGCCCGAATTGAATCTACCAGGCCCTGGAACGCGTCGCCTCGCACGTCAGATCGCGGCTGCCACGGATTCGGTTTGATATCGCGGATCGGTATGTGAAGCACCTCAGTGGAAGCGGGTGCTTCCTCGATGCCCCTTCCGAGCAGAGCTCCCAACCCCCGGCCCAACTTCCGCCTAGCCATTTGCCATAACCTCCCTTGCAAGCTCAAGGTAAGCCAATGAACCCGGTCCGCGCGGCGCGTACTCCAATACGGCCTGGCCGTGGCTCGATGCCTCGCTCAGGGCCACGTCGCGCGGAATAATGGTCTTGTAAACCTCACCCGGGAAGTACCTGCACACCTCAGAAACCACCTCATGGCTCAGTTCGAGACTGGGATCAAACATGGTAAGAAGGATGCCGTCCAGCCTCAAAGCGCTATTAGCCGCTCGCCGAACCTCCTCCACAACGCCCAGGATGCGGGTCAGGCCTTCCATGGCGTAATACTCGCACTGGATAGGTATAAGGACACTCGCAGCGGCATTCAGCGCATTCCTGGTCAAGAGTCCAAGAGAAGGGGGACAGTCAATAACCACAAAATGCTGTGCGACGAAGGACGCGGAAAGAAAGCGTGCAAGCCTGACAGCGCCGTCCGAATGCCGCGACAGCTCGCTCTCTACGTTCAGAAGCTTCGGCGAGGATGGTAGGACGCAAAGGCCGCTTATGCCCGTTGGCTTCGAAAGGTGTGCGGCGTTCTCGCTCTTGACAAGCGGGTGAATGTCCCCGTCGGAAGCCAATTGCACGCCGATGCCGCTTGTGGCGTTGGCTTGCGGATCGAGGTCAACGAGGAGAACGTTACGGCCGGCAAGGGCGAAGGCCGCCGACAGATTGACCGCGGTGGTGGTCTTTCCAACGCCGCCTTTCTGGTTGGCAATGGCAATGATCCGGCGCACGGCCCGCTCTCAATTGTTTCACGTGAAACATCTGGCGTTCCTGCTCGTTAGTTAGGATTTCGTGCCTCCAGAAGGCAAGAGAAAAGCCCCTTTTTTCTTGACTACAGAGAGGAGTCACGCGTAACCTGTGAGCCAAGCGGCCCTTGCGCATAGGGGATAGCTTCATGCTGCAGCGAATCCAGGTTATCTATAAGGGAAACGTGCAAGGTGTGGGTTTTCGATACACCGCGCGCAGTGTCGCTCAGAGGTACTCGGTTAGCGGGTTTGTGAAAAATCTCACAAATGGCGACGTCGAAGTCACCGCCGAGGGGCACCAAGCGCAGGTCGAGCAATTCGTAGCGGACCTCGAGCGTGAGATGCAGGGCTACGTTGATTCGCGAACCGTGGAGTGGGGGGCGCCGACCGGGGAATTCCGCGGCTTCACTGTTCGGTTCTGAAATGGCCGAGTTCTGTTGAAACGCTCGATGCCTTTCGGTAGCATGGGGGCTCGGGGTGTCAGTTGCGGCTGACAAAGAGTGACGCGAATGCACTGGTAAGCCCAGACTTGGGGGTGCGCCTGACCTTTTCGGTCCCCGAGGGGCGAGCGGGACCCTTGAAATCGGCCATCGTTGCTTGAGGCGGGGGAATTCGTGAGGGTATTGACCATCGCTCGGAGCACGTATCGCGAAGCCCTGCACCTGCCGGTGCTCCACGTCATCATCGTGGGGTCGGTGGTGCTCCTGGCCATCGTCAGTCAACTGCCGCGCTTCACCCTCAGCATCTACGATGACATCAAGATGCTGAAGGACCTGGCGATAGCGACGGCCACGCTGTGTGGGATGCTTGTAGCGGTCTTTGCGGCGGTCCACGTGATAACGTCGGAGATTGAGAACTGGACGGTGGTGACGGTGCTGAGCAAACCCGTCCGGCGCTGGGAGTTCGTCGTGGGCAAGTTCTTCGGCCTGATCTTCACGCTCCTTTCGCTCTTCGCCGTTCTGACCGTGGTCTACGTCCTGGTGGTGTGGTGGGGGATGTATACGAGCATCGTGGACTACCAGGGAATCTACCCGGAGTTGAAGAGGAACTTCTGGGCGGTGGCCTGGCGGGCGGCCGACGAGATGTGGCGCGGGATGGTCTTCTGTCTGCTCCAGGTGGTTGTGCTCTCGGCGGTGGCGGTCGCATTCTGCGTCCGTGCACCCATGATCATCAGCGTGGTAAGCTTCTTCGTGGCGTTTGTCCTCGGGCACTTCGTCGAGCCTCTCACTAAGGCGGCCCAGAAGAGCGGGACGGTGATCGGAGCCGGCGCTTCGGTGCTTCTCGGCGGGGTGATACCCGACCTCGAGAGTCTCAACTTCTCACAGGAAGTCGGGACGGGGCGGCTGATCAGTCCGGCAGTGATGGCCTGGGGCACGCTATATGCCGCCGTCTATGCGGCCGCGGCGGTCTTGCTGGCATTCCTTCTTTTCCGTAACCGCGAGGTGATCTGAGACGGCCCGAGGTGCAGCCGGAGCGGTCTTGCGCCTGACAGGCACAGGCGGTGGGGGAGGTGAGGACGTTGAAGACGGGCATCATCGGCGACATCCACGGGAACCTCGAGGCGCTGACCGCGGTGCTCCAGATCCTGGATGCGGAACACGTGGACGACGTCGTGTGCGTGGGCGACGTCGTGGGCTACGGTGCGGACCCCGTGGAGTGCATCGGCATCGTCCGCGAGCGGACGAGCGTAGTCGTCGCGGGAAACCACGATTACGGGGCCGTGGGAAAGCAGGCACTGGACTACTTCAACTCGGCGGCACGCGAGGCGGTCCAGTGGACCGCGAAACAGCTCTCGGAGGAGGACCGCTGGTGGCTCTCGAATCTTCCGCTGGTGCACCGGACGAAGGACTACGAGCTGGTGCACGCCTCCTTCTACAGGCCAGAGGCATTTGAATATATATTTAATCCTGAGGAGGCCACGCCCAGCTTCACATTCCAGAAGGCCAAACTGGCCTTTTTCGGACACACCCACTGGCCTTCCACGTTCCTGGACGGCGAACCCGTCCGGCATTCCATCCAGAAGGTGGTCCCGGTCGACCCACCCGGAAAGGTGCTGATCAACGTGGGCTCCGTCGGCCAGCCGCGCGACTCCGATCCCACCGCGAGCTTCGTCATCCTCGACCTTGCCAAGGGTCGCGTAAACTTCAAGCGGACACAGTACGACATCCAGGCGGCGGCGAAGAAGATCATCGAAGCGGGGCTCCCGGCATCCCTGGCTGAACGGCTCTTCCACGGGTATTAGGACGCGTCGGAAGTTCCGGCCGGCTCAGGTGTTACGGCAAAAGGGATTCATTAATTTGGTCCCGAGAAAACCTAGTCCTGGTCCATGGGCCGAGCGGTGTCCCCTTGTCCGGAAAGCACCCGGGAGCGGTTTGTCTTGTGCCGCTTGCCCGGTAGAATGAACTGGCTGAACCGGCAGACCTCGAGTGGAGGCGAATTCATGGAAGGTGCGGAGTGGGAAGAATCCGAGATGGACCGCCGTCAGCTCGAGATCGTTCGGCCGGTGCTCGAGCGGTTCCGGCAGTATTGGCCGCTCTCGCCCCGTCAGATCTATTACGAGGTGGTGAAGCAGGGCGGCGCGGGACTCTGGCTGGACGAATTCGGCTCGTTTTCGAGGACCATCCGGACGGCGCTCATCGAGGGTCTGCTGCCTCTGGCGGCACTGGCGGAAGACCATGAGGAAGTCCGGGAAGGGGGGGCATGGGATGACGTCGCGGAGTTCGTGCACGCGGAGATCGAGTCGTTCCTCTGGGGTTACCGGCGCGACCTGCTCCGGGGTCAGGAACGCTACGTCGAGGTGTGGGTCCAGAAGCCGGGACTCATGGAGCTGATCGCGGACGTGGCGGTGGAATACTGTGTGACCACGGTGTGCTGTCAGCGGCTCGCCACGGTGAAGTTCATGGACGAACTGAGGACAAGACTGGGGGAGGCCCGGGAGCATGCGCAGTCGACGGTCATCCTGTTCTTCGGGGATTATGCGCCGCAGGAGGCGAGCTTCCTGAGCCGGCTCCAGGACACGCTGCGCAGTGACGGGAACCTCTGGGAGATGGAATTCCGTCAGGAGGCGCTGACGGAGGAGGACGTGACGAAGTACAACCTGCCGGAGAGCGTGGTGACGCGGTCGGGGAAGTCGCACGGCCTAGCGGCGCCGGGAGCGGTGCCGGTGGAGCTGGAGGCGCTGTCGCCCGACGTGCTCGCCGACCGCGTGCGGTCGGCGGTCGAGGCCCAGCTCGACGTGGAACTGGTCAACAACCAGCGCGCCGTCCAGGACCGGGAATCACTCCGACTGGCCAAGCTGCGGACCCGGATCATGAGACAGGTCCGCATGCTGCTGAGAGAGATCTTGCCCCGCGGCGAGACGTGAAGTCCCCCGGGATGTCCATCCGCAGTCGGTTCATGGGATGGCCGGCAAGCCGGGGACGGACGGGGGTTTGACCGGGGTCTCGAGCTGCTTGAGCTGGTCGCGGGCTGCCTGGAAATCCGGACTCAGCTTCAGACACCTCTCGAACGCTTCCTTCGCCTTGTCGAGTCTCCCCAAACTCCTGTACGTCAGTCCCAGTGTAAACCATGCGCCTGCGTTGTTTTCATCGAGGTCCACAGCTAGGTAGGCGTTCGGCAATGCCTTGTGGACATCGCGCAGCCGGAGATGGCAGAAGGCGACCCGTTCGTAGAGGCTCGAGCGCTCGCGCTCGGGCACCATCTCCAGAGCCATGCTGAACTGCCGGAGGGCTTCGAGGACCCTGTTGTACCGGAGACAGATGCCCCCGATGAATGCGGCGGAGGTCACGGTGGGGTAAACCTCCCTGAGGCAGCGGTTGAGGTAGAGTGCCGTCAGCGGGCCGTCACCCATCCGGTCCGCCAGGCGCAGGATCTGCATGTTGAGTCCCGGGTACTCCGGGGCCCTTTTCTCGGCCTGACGGTAGTACTCCATGGACATCCTGAGGTCGGATTCTCCCTGCTTCGTGTAATTCTGTCTGAGCAGGTTCTCCGCGCGGGCCTGATAGATTTGACCGCGGTGAAGGTAGAACTCGGGGATCTCCGGCGACAGTCGGATCAATCCGCTTACGAGGGCGTCGGCCAGGTCGGGAAAACCGGTCAAGAGGGCGAAGTCCGACTGTCCCAAGATCTGGCCGGGGCAGGTGACCCTCTCGGGAAGCCACGGCAGTCGTTCGTGCAGGCGGTCGTAGGCGTTGGTGAAGTAGCGCCGGTCCAACTCTACCTGCTCGGGCGTCTCGCTGACCCGTCGGGCTTCGTCGCCCAGCCGGGGGTCGCCGTTCAGGATCTTGGTCAGGCTCCATATCTTGTCCTGGAAGGCCACAAACCATCGATGCGAGGGAATACCCGGGAGACACCGGGCCAGTCGTGCGTAGGGCTCGGCGAAGTCCACGAACCTGGGGGACTCGATGTTCCGTCGGGCCCTGTCGATGACCGCCTGGTTTTCCGGGGTGTTGCGGACGAACACGTACCCGACCCCGTCGCCGTAGCAGAGCACCCACGCGGGGTCCCGGTACATCCTGTCCATCAGCGGCTGGGTGTCCGCGGCCTGCCAGTTCAGGAACACCACCTGGAACTTGAACTTGTCGTCGAACGCCTTCCAGACGCTCTCTTCGCCGAGCGAGCGGGTATAGTCCTTGACAAAGGGGCCGCCGTAGAGCTCCGCCCGACCGTCGATGAAGAGACGCCTTCCGCCGTAGTAGAGTTTGGGCTTCCCGTCGGGCCCCGGACGTTCCTCCGGAAAGAGCTTCCACATGCACAAGCCGCCCATTCCGAACGAATTGTAGAGGTTTCCTTTGACCGGGTTCTCGCGGATGAAATCCGCCGCGCCCATGCTGAACTTGTCCTCGGTGTAGCCGAGGCCGAAACGGATGCTCGCGACGTCATAGACGTAAAACCGATCGCTCGGAATCCAGAGGATGAAGAAGAGGAGGAGACCCGTCAGGCCGAGCTGTCCGGCCCACTTTCCCGCGAGGAGCGCCTCCGGGACGAACTTCCGCCGGAGGAACGCGATGGTATCCGTCCACGACTCGTTCACGTTGAGTGCGAGGCAGACGGCGCCGGGAATCCCGAAAAAGGGCATGTTCCGCAGTGCCTTGCTCATGAAGATAATGGACAGCACCCAAAGGATCAGGCGGGACAGTTTGGTTCTGCGGACGTTCAGCACCCAACTCGCCCCCGAAAGGTAAATCAGGATCCAGGTGTAGGTCACCGCGTAGGTGTACTTGAAGTTGAACGGGGGCTGCATCTCCCCGATGACGGTGCGGATGACACTGGTCGGGTCCGCCACCTGCTGGAGCACGTCGATCGGGTAGCGCGCCCCGGCCAGTCCGTACGGGTTGACCAACGTCGCTGCTATGCTCAACAGCGTGGCCAGAGCGAGCCGGCCCAGGCCCTTCCCGGCGATGACGTTCTCTCTCAGTCGCAGCTTTTCCGCAAAGGCCCGAGGGATCGGAATGACGCCCTGGAGCCCCTCGCCTATCAGGTAGATGAGCATGATCGCGATGCCCAGGACGAAGTAACCGTGGGTGTTGATCCAGAGGACCATCAGGAGAGGCGTCGTGATACAGATGCTCCAGCTGTGAGGACGCCGACGGAAGCGCTCGATCAGGTAGATCCAGACCGCGGTGAAGAGGATGGAGAACATCTCAGGACGCATGTAGAAACGCTTATAACTGGTGATGGCGGCCAGGAACACCGCGGCGATCCCGACGATGTGCGTCTCGCGCCGGTAGACCGTAAGAAACACGAAAAGGAACGCTAGCGACAGGATGACCACCTGGAAGAAGATCGGTCCGCTGAGACCACAGCACTTGTAGGCCAGATACGCCAGGATCTGGAAGAGCCACTCGTGGTTGACCCATGGAACGGTGACGTTGACGGTCTTGACAGCGGCCCTTTGGAGTCTCTCGATCTGGGCCTGGTCGAGGAGGGTGCCCTTCTTGACGACGACCATTCCGTCCGTGTCACGGGCGTCCTCCACGAGTCTCTTGAGCGGAGGCTCGATCTTGAGTGCCACCGACTCCAGAGGGATCTTCGCGTTTCTGAGCTTGGCCTTGACGGCCTCGTCGAAGGGCACGCCGGCGGCGACGACGAGACGTCCCTCCGCGGTGAAGACGGTCCTGCGGACGGCCAGCTGCGGGGCGGCCTCTTCAATCGACATCTCACGGTTCTGGGTGTAACTGTAAGGCTCGTGGTCGGGGATGCGACGCTCTTCCCACATCAGCCGGCCGGTGGCGAGATGCGTCCAGACGTCATACGAGTCCAGCCGACACAGTTCCATGAGCACCACGGTGAGACCCACCAGGGCAATCAGAACCGCACGCGCCGCGGCGGCCGCTCGGCTGGGTGAGAGTTCTTCCGCGGGCTCTTCCGGAACCCTCGACCCCTTCGGGCTCTTCCTGTCTGCTTCTTTCTTGAGCAAGAGAAGTTGACCTCCCTCATCGAGGCGAACGGTCCGAAGAAGAGTCCCCGGACTCTTCCTAAGGCCAATAACGGCAAATGGATGGGGAAACTTTAGCCTTTTTGCCCTGTGCCGGAATCCGCGTCAGCCGGGTGGTCCTGCAAACCAGAGACCAGAGACCAGAAACCAGAAACCCTATCTACCGTCCAGTTTCCAGTCTCTGCTTTCGAGTTCCGCGCCGAAGGTCTCGACAATCTCGCGGGCAACTCCGGCGGCCTCCGTCCGACGACCCATCGTGAACCACCGGATATTGTCGAACGAGCGAAACCACGTCAACTGCCGCTTCGCCATCCGTCTCGTGTTCCGCTTCACCAAAGCAACGGTGCTTTCCAGATCCTGCTCGCCGGCAAGGTATGCGAGCATCTCCTTGTACCCCAGAGCCTGTGACGCCTCGCGGCCGAGCGTCCCGAACTTCGCGAGCAGGCTCTGGACCTCTTCGACGAGTCCGGCGGCGAACATCTCGTCGACACGGGTCTCGATCCGGCGGTAGAGTTCGTGACGGTCCCGGGCGATTCCCGCGATGAGGGAGCGTCGGCCGGTCCTCGGGTCCGACCATTCGGTCCGCAGTTCGCTGATGGGTCGGCCGGTCTTATAGAACACCTCCAGTGCCCGGACGATTCGCTTGAGGTCGTTGGGATGGATGGTCTCGGCGGAGAGGGCGTCGACGTGCCGAAGCTCCTCGTGGAGTGCCCGTGTCCCTTCATTCTCGGCCCGCTCGTGAAGGGTCCCCCTCAGTTCCCAGTCGGCCGATGGTCCCGAGAAGAGCCCACTCGTCATGACCTTCAGATAGAGGGGCGTTCCGCCAACGAAAAGCGGATATTTCCCGCGCTCCGCTATCTTCGCTATCACCCGGGTCACTTCCGCGGCGTAGCGACCCACGCTGAACGATTCGTTCGGATCGACGAGGTCAATGAGGTGATGCGGGACCCGTTCCCGCTGGGCCGGCGTGGGCTTCGCGGTGCCGATATCCATGCCCCGGTAGACGTTCATGCTGTCAAGGGAGATGATTTCAACGGGGATGATGGCCGCGAGTTCCAGTGCGACGGCGGTCTTTCCGCTTGCGGTCGGTCCGACCAGAAAAAACACCTCACGCATCGCTGTGGCCTTGAAAGAAGTTTTTGACCCATAAGAGTTTACGTCATCAGGTGTGCGGTTTCAAGTCCTTTCCGGAGCCTCTCGAAGGGGTTGATTCGATATCCTCCGAACGTATAATGGGCGTGAAAACCGCCCACTTTTGCATGGCAGAAGTCCCCGGAGTGTGTCGATAATTGTGGTGAGCGGGTGTGTGATGGGAGATGCGGGCGCGGATTTCCTCAACGAGGTGAGCTCCGATGGGCGTTTCAAGCCCTAGTCCGAACCCTGAAGCGGCCCGCAGGCCAAACCGCCGGATCATCCTCGTCCTCCTGGCTCTACTGGCGCTCGCGTTTCTCTATTACCTCGTCCGCATGCTGACCTATAACCCGAACTACGTCGAGGCGGTCTACGACGCCAACCGCGTCGTGCTCAAATCCGGCGAAGGCGTCGTCCTGATCGGTGTCGATTGTCCCCCCGTCCAGGAAAAATCGGTGGGAGAACCCGCGGCCGAACTCACCAGCAAATGGGTGCTCCATCGCTACATCCGCATCGAGAAGGACAAAGAGCCGAAGGACGCGGCGGGATGGATTCTGGGCTACGTCTTCGTCAAGAAGGACGGGCAAGAGGTGTTCGTGAACGAGGATCTGCTGCGTCATGGTTTTGCCCGGGTGAAGCTTGCTTACCCTAACCTCAAGTACCGCAGCAAGTTGGAAGCGGCGGAATCCGAGGCGAAGAGCAAGAAAATCGGACTCTGGAGCCCGGATTACAGACCCCAGGGAAGTTGACCCATTCGATGGCGTCCGAACCCCGCCACTCGGGGCGCGCTCCAAGGCACCGCTCAGGGTTAACCCTGAGCCCCTCGACGGTTCTCGGGGCCGTGAGCCTGTCGAACGGCAAGTCCCGACCCTTGGGCCGGGGAGTCGAAGGGTTGACAGGGAGGGTCTCAGCCCCGGCACCTGATGACGCGAATTCTGCACCCGCAAGAGGGAAATCACTTGGGAGGATTGCTTGGTCTATTCGCGGGCAAGACGCGGCACCTGGGGGTGCAGCTTTTCCGTTACGCCATCGGCGGCGCCATAGCGACCATCGCTGACTTCAGCATTTATGCCTTGTTGGTCAAGGTCTTGGGCGTCCATTATCTGATTGGGAACGCGACCAGTTTCACCGCGGGCGTTGTGGTCAACTACCTGATCAGCATCTGGTGGGTGTTCCCCCAGCGACAGGTCCGTTCGAAGGGCGTCGAATTCGGGCTCTTCGCACTGATCGGCCTCGCGGCGCTGGGCATCTCGGAACTCTGCATGTACTTCGGCGTGCACGTTCTCGGCCTCTACGACCTCTTGACCAAGGTGCTGGCCACCGGCTGCACGCTCGTCTGGAATTTCACCATCAGGAAGCTGCTGCTTTTCCGTGACAAGGCGTGAGAGGGTCCGATGGACGGTCAAAGGGACTCCGTCGAGTTTGCGATCATCGGGGGCGGACCCGCCGGAGTGGCGGCGGCGTATGACCTGGTCCGTCGCGGCCGACGCCCCGTCCTCTTCGAACAGGACGATCAGGTGGGGGGGCTCTCACGGACGGTCAACCACCACGGGTATCGGTTTGACATCGGCGGACACCGCTTTTTCACCAAGAGTCGGGAAGTGGAATCCCTCTGGCACGAGGTGCTCGGAGAGGATTTTCTCAGGCGTCCGCGTCTCTCCCGCATCTTCTACCGGGGAAGACTCTTCCACTATCCGCTGAAGCCCATGAACGCCCTTCTCGGCCTGGGCCCGCTCAAGAGTCTTCGGGTGCTGCTGAGTTTTCTCCGACGCAGGGTCTTTCCGACGAAGCCCGAGACGAGCTTCGAGGACTGGGTCGCAAACCGCTTCGGCTACGTGCTTTACAGCATCTTCTTCAAGACCTATACGGAGAAGGTGTGGGGGATTTCCTGCCGGGAGCTTTCCGCCGATTGGGCCGCACAGCGGATCCGCAACCTCGACCTGGGCCAGGCACTGCTGAAGGCGCTCGGCATCGGCCGTGCGAGGCGCGATGTCGCCTCCCTCATCGAGGAATTCGACTACCCGAAGTTCGGCCCCGGCCAGATGTACGAGACCATGGCCGAAAAGGCGGCCTCACGGGGCGCGGACGTCCGTCTGAACCACCGCGTGACGAAGGTCGGACACGACCGCGGTCGGATCACGTCCGTCGAGACCGCCACGCCCCGGGGCTCATCCAAGGTGTCCGTGGAACGGCTCATCTCGACGATGCCGCTGAGTGAACTGGTGCTGGCACTAGCGCCTCCCGTCCCCGACGAGGTCCTCGACGCCGCTAAGGGTCTACGCTACCGGTCCATCCTGACGGTGAATTTCGTCGTCGACCTTCCCGAGCTTCTCCCGGACACCTGGGTCTACCTGCACGCGCCGGAAGTCCGCGCGGGCCGACTCCAGCTCTACAAGAACTGGAGTCCGTTCATGGTCGAGGACCCCTCCAAAAGCACCCTGGGGCTCGAGTACTTCTGCTTCGAGGGGGACGAATTCTGGACCGCCGGTGAGCCGGCACTCGTCGAGATCGGCAAAGTCGACCTCAGGACCCTGCGACTGGTGGACCTCTCCCTCGTCCGGAACGCCTTCGTCGTGCGCTATCCCAAGGCCTATCCCATGTATGACACGGGATACTCGCAGCGTCTCCATACGATCCGGACCTACCTCGAAGGGTTCCCAAACCTCGTCTGCGCCGGACGATACGGCCAGTTCCGCTACAACAATATGGACCATTCCATCATGTCGTCGCTCCTGGGCGTCAGGCGGCTCCTGGGCGAGGGCGTCGATCCGTGGGCGGTCAACGTGGAAGCCGAATACCACGAGGAGACGTCTTCACGCCCGGCCGAGGACACCGCGCCTTTGCCCTCTGTTCCGACGTGAGCTGAAGCCGTCGGCACTTCGAGCCCGTGCCGCGGGGGAGGGCGACTATGGAAACACCGCGGGAAAATTCCTTGAAAATCATCCCCAATCTCCCTTTAATTGCATGTGTCGAACCGGGCTGCTGGACGTGACGCTCGGGAAGGTCGCGCAATGGTCCGATCGAAAGGGAAGGGCTATGATTACCGTCAATTGCATATCGTGCGGCGAATCGTTTCTGGTGAGCGACGAGACCATCGGTCAGCAGGCGACCTGTCCGGCGTGCGGCAAGCCGGTCATGGTGGCGGCTCAGGAGGAGGAGGCGGAGGGTCCCCGGGCGGAGCTCTCCTGGGAGTACGTGATCCTGAGCGATTTCGGACGCATGGGACACGTCGACGAAAAACGACTCAACCGCATAGGAAGACAGGGGTGGGAACTGGTGAGCGTCTTCAGGGAGTCTCCCGACAGCCATACCTGCTTCTATTTCAAGCGGCGACTACAGTAAGCGTGAACCCACGCCGGCGTTCAGCCGCCAAGCACGTCATGCGCCGGGTACATGAAAACGGAGCGTGCGAGACACGCCCCGAAGACTGCTCACCGCGACTTGCGACCATCAATCCGGACGGTTGCTCCGACGCAGCAGTCGGATCACCTGGAGGGTGCTGCAAAGAAGCACTCCGGCGGCCCCCAGCCATGCAACGCCCATCAAACCTGATTTGAGGATGTAGAACGTCAAGCGATCCTCCTTACAGCATTTTATACCCCGAGGCCGCCGGTGTGTCCCAAATTATTCGCCGGGAAGCCCAAATGCCGGGCCTCGGCGCTGTAAGCCTAATAAAACCAAGCACTTATGCGAGAACACCGCAACGGTCCTTGGAGGATGATTCTTTTCTTCAACCCGTCTGGCCTCAATGACGATAGATGAACCAGGGGGCCTACAAGAGGCACAAAGACCGCCGTCCGACGAGAATCTGCCGTTGACACGAGCATATCCTATCCGGTATATTTGACGGGTGTGGGGGCGTAGCTCAGACCGGGAGAGCGCCGCGTTCGCAATGCGGAAGTCAGGGGTCCAAATCCCCTCGCCTCCACCATTTTTTGTACCGTCTTTTTCCCGCCCAAAGGCTCCGTTCCCATGTCACGCAGACGACCCGAACTGCCAGGTGATGTCGTGGAGATGCTCGGCGGGCCCGAGGCGGCGCCGGTGGTGATTGCGGTGTCGGGCGGGTCGGATTCGGTGGCACTGGCACTGGTAATGAACGAGGCCCGCAAGCGACAGGAGCTTCCGAGTCTGCATTTAGCGCACCTCAACCACCAGATCCGCGGGGAGGAGGCCCGGCGAGACGCTGAATTCGTGCGAAGGCTCGCTGAAACGCTTTGCCTGCCAATGAGTTACGGCGAAATCGACGTCCCGGCGTCCGCCCGCCAAAAACGCATCTCCCTCGAACACGCCGCGCGCGAATGCCGCTACGACTTCCTCAAGGACACCGCTCAAGCCCTCGGGGCCCGATGGGTTGCCTTGGGCCACACCGCCGACGACCAGCTTGAGACCGTGCTCTTCAATCTGCTGAGGGGAGCGGGCATCCACGGGCTCGCCGGCATGCCGAGATCACGTCCGGTCGTGTTAGGCTCGGTTGTCCGCATCGTTCGACCGCTCATCGACTTCACGCGCAGCGACCTGATCGAGTACCTCGGGGTCTTGGGGCAGGCCTGGCGCACCGACCACACCAACCTGGACCTGACCTACACCCGTAACCGCATCCGGCACGAGCTCGTTCCGGCGCTGGAAGCGGCCTGGCCCGAGGTCCGCTTGGAGGTGTCCGAATTCGCCCGCGTCCTCGGCGAATTGGATAGAATATTGGAAAACTGTGCATATGAATGGGCCGCCCTCCACGCCCCGCCGAAACCCGAAGAACCCGCCCCGCGCGCCCAAGCGATCGAGGTCGACCTCCCCGACCTTGAGACACTCGAGGAACCGATGCTCTCCTACGTCATCCGACTGCTCATCGCGCGGACGCTCGGCGACCTGCGACGCATTGACGAGGTGCACGTGCGGATGATCGCGGACCTCATCGGGGGGGGCGCCACCGGGTCATCGCTTGACCTTCCGCGGGGGCTCATTGTCCGGCGCGGATACGGACGCCTGTCTTTTGAAAGGGGAGAGCGAAGGCCCCTGGAACCGGGTGTCGAAGCGGTCCCGAAGGCGGAGTGGGCCGCTCCGCAAGTCCCTGCGCCTACGGAACTTACGGTGCCCGGAGGGACGCGGTGGGGCGATTGGGACTTCACGACGACTGTTCTCGAGGAGCGCGACATCTGGCAGGAGCTATCGGCCCTGAGTGGAGGCGCACTGACCCCCGGACTCGAGGACCGGAGCGAGAGTGCGAGCGAGCGGATGCGGGTCTTCATTGGGCGGCTTAAGGAAATCGACCCGGGGGAACTGGAGTATCTCGACTTCGACCGCATCGCCGGCGAAAAGCTGACGGTGCGGAGCCGGAGGCCGGGCGACCGCTTCACCCCGCTGGGGGCGCCGGGCCAGACGAAGCTCAAGGATTTCTTCATCCGCCGGAAGGTCCCGCGCGCCCGGCGTGACGGAATCCCGCTCATCGTCGGACCGGACGGGGTGCTTCTTGTCGTCGGACTGGGCGTAGCCGACGGCGCTAGGCTTACGGACCGGACGCGACGGATCCTGAAGATCCGTTCCGTCCGCGAAGACAGACGCTCATCACGCGAGAGGATGCCATGAGAGACGAGACTAGGCACAAGGCGGCAGGTGAGCGCCCCGTGGCACTGGTCACGGGCGCATCGAGCGGCATCGGGGAGGCGTTCGCACGGAGATTCGCCCGGGACGGGTATGACCTTGTGCTCGTCGCGCGCCGGAAGGACCGGCTCGACGCCCTCGCCGGGGAGCTGCGGAAGACCGCCGACGTCACCGTACTCCAAGCCGATCTCGCCGATCCCGAGCAGCTGAGGCTCGTCGAAGACAAGATCCGATCAACCGAGCGGCTCGAGGGCTTGGTCAATAACGCCGGGTTCATGAGACCTCAGGAATTCCGCAAGGCGGACGTGGACGTCTGGGACGAGATGATCCGTCTGCACGTCCTCGCAACGACGCGCCTGACGTATGCGGCGCTGCCGCAGATGGTTTCGCGCAAGCGAGGCGACATCATCAACCTCGCGTCCGTCGCGGCGTTCATCCCGGTCCCGAACAACGTCGTCTACAGCGCAAGCAAGGCGTTCCTCAACACCTTCACCGAAGGACTGCTCCAGGAGCTTCACGGCACGGGCGTGCGGGTGCAGGCGCTCTGCCCCGGATGGACCCGCACCGAACTCGTCGCCTCGCCCGACGTCGATACGTCCCGAATCCCTTCGTGGGGGTGGATGGAAAGCGAGGACGTTGTCGATTATTCGCTCCGGTGTCTTCGCCGCAAGAGACTCATCTGCATCCCGGGCTGGCGGAACCGCCTGATGGTGAGGCTGTGCCTCCTGCCCGGGCGTTCGCTGGTCCGCTGGGTCCTGAGGAACGTCAGAACCAACCAGGTCATCATGAAGGGAGATTGACGAGCTGGCGGGCACGAGCGACCAGCAGGCGGATGTGGTCCGGGGTAGTGCCGCAGCAGCCCCCGACGATGCTTGCTCCCGCCTTCACGAGGTCGGCGAGACGCTTCGCCATCATCTCCGGAGTCTCGCGGAAGACGGTTCTCCCGTCGATGAGCTGGGGGATTCCGGCATTGGGCTTGAACCAGAGTGGGAGCTTGGTAGCGCGGCGCATCAGTTTTGCGACCTCGACGACGTTGTCGATCCCGGCGCCGCAGTTGGCCCCGACGATATCCGCGCCGACGCGCTCGAGCTCTTCGGCCGCCTGTGCGGGTCTGGCGCCCATCATCGTCGCATAGCCCCGTGCCCCTTTCTGGAAGGTCATGGAGACGACGGCGGGAAGATTCGAGTTCTCGCGGACGGCCCGGAGTGCCGCTTTCGCCTCGCCGAGGTCCGACATGCTCTCGATGACGATGCCGTCAGGCGAGGCCCCCACGATGGCCTTGATCTGCTCGGCAAAGCAGTCGACCATCTCCGCTTCCTCGATGGTCCCGGCGGGGACCATGAATTCCCCGGTGGGACCGACGGATGCGAAGACGAGAGATTTGCCGCTAGCGGCCTCCTTCGAGAGCTCGACCCCGCGACGGTTGACCTCGGCCATCTGGCCGCCCAGACCCACTTTGCGGAGCTTGAGCGGACTTCCCCCGAAGGTGTTGGTGAGGAGGATGTCGGCGCCCGCCTCGACATAGGAACGCGCCACCGCGAGAACCTCGTCCGGCCGATCGAGGTTCCATCTCTCCGGAGCCTCTCCCGCCGCTAGCCCCCGCTTGACCAGTTCCGTCCCCCACGCACCGTCGGCGATCAGGAGTTTCTTTGCCGCCAGTCGTTCCTTCCATCCGTTCATATCCGGCTCCTATAGTTGGCGCACAAACTTCAGTATACCCGATGCCGTTCGCTCTGCAAAGCCAAAAGACGGTCCCGGCCGCCGCCCGGGACCGTTTGAGCCGACCGGAGCACCGCCTTTTGGTTTGATATTGTATCGTCGGGGACCTATAATCTGGCACTCGTCCCGGCTCCCGAAGTTCGGTCCGTCTGTCATGGGGAACATCATGACCCAAGGCAATCAAGAGAGCGCTCCCGGCGGAAGTGCCGAGCCCCCAGCGGAAGGTCGTCCTCCGTCCGTCCGGCAGGGGCCGAAGGAGGTCCCCAATCCCGATTCATCGGGATTGGGGACCCTCAGCGTGTGGATGATTCTGCTGATCGTCTTCCTATCGCTCGCACTGCGGGTGGTCTACGTCCTGCGGACGGGTGCGGAGCTCGAGTTCCCGGACGAAAAGCAGTATCTGAACATCGCGGAGAACTTCCTGAAGGGCGAGGGACTCAGTGTCTCGATCGACAGTGAGACGGGGGCGCTTCTGCACGTCCCGCTCGAGATGCACCGCATGCCGATGTATCCGCTGGTGCTTGCACTCATCACGAAGGCGGTGCCGGGCTTGACCGGCGTGCGGCTGATCCAGGCACTCATGGGCGCCCTGACGTGCGTGATGATTTACCTCCTGGCGGCGGAACTGGTGGGCGAGCGGGCAGGACGCGTCGCCGGACTCATCGCGTCCATCGATCCCTTCTCCATCTACTTTGCCGGCCGTGTCCTCTCCGAGACGCTCTTCCTTCTGATCCTGGTCGCGGGGTGGTACTACGTTGTGCGGACGTGGAAGGAACTCACCGGAGGCGCCGGGACCACACGCTGGCTGGCATCGAGTCTCGTCGCGGGACTCCTCGGCGCCGCAGCGGTGCTGACCCGTTCCACGGCTCTACCGCTCTTCCTCCTCGTTCCGCTGGCGTGGCTCGTGGTGGGACCGCGTCGGATCCAAGGATTCTGCGCGGGACTTCTGATCCTCTGGGTCCTGGCCGTGGGATTGTCGCCGTGGGTTGCACGGAACTACAAGCGCACGTGGACCAAGGAAACGGGCGGACGACTGGTCGTCACCACGCTCAACGTCGGGGAATCGCTGTATGAGGCCGTCGGCCCCTTCGCGACCGGCGGACCGAACAAGGAAAACACCGCCTGGCCCGTCGAGACCGAGATTTCTCTCCAGGACGAATACGCCCGCAACCGGTTCCTCGTCGAAAAGTCACTTACCTACATGAAGAACAGTCCCTTCCGGACGCTCCGCCTGGCGGGAAAGAAATTCATCCGCACGTGGAACGTCATACCGAACTACGAGAACGTCCGGACGCCTTTCTACGAGGCGGTCTCGCTGGCGTCGTACGTCCCGGTGCTCCTCGCGGGAATCCTGGGACTTCTCGTGAGTCTGAGGGGGTCCCCAAACGCAATGAATCGCGCTTGGGGGCCCCGCGTCCGGGTCCTGGTCTGGCTGCTCCTGCCTGTGGTCGTCTTCACACTCGTCCACATGGTGTTCGTGGGAAGCGTGCGATACCGCCTGCCGATGATGCCGTTCGTGATGGTGCTGAGCGGCGTCGGCGTGTGGTGGCTCGTCTCGAAAGTATTCAAGCGCACTCGAGGAACGGTCGAGCATAATGAGGGTCCCCAATCCCGATGAATCGGGATTGGGGACCCCGTGTGAAGGGGCGTGCACCGTTCAGGGGGGTCGGAACGTAACTCCTTACGAGCCAACATGAAACGGCATATCCGAAAGCGCTTCCTTTTCGGAATGGTTCTCTTCCTGACGCTACTAGCGTCCGGATATCTCCTCATCCGCATCCAGATTGACCCTGAGGCGGTCCGCGCGAAGGCGACCGCCTCGCTCTCCAAATTCCTGGGTGCGGACGTCACCATCGCCAGCGCAAGTTTCGATCCGTTCCTAGGAATCCGGATCAGCGACCTGAAGATCTCGCTCAAGGACTCGCAAGGCCGGGAAAAAGTGCTGGCCCGGATGCCTCGCGTCCGACTCGTTCACAGGCCGACCCAGCTTCTCGCCGGGAAGTTCAGCATCCGCGAGGTGTACATCCGGGACGCGGAGGTCTACATCGAGCGTTCGAGCGATGGCCGCTTGAGTGTCGAGCCGGTGATCGAGGCCCTCGGGCGGTATCTTCCCGACAAGGAGGGTTATCCGGCGGTCGAGTTCGATCGGGTCCATGCCCACTATACCGATTACGTGCTGGCCGACGAGGATGGGCAGCCGACGAGCACGGAACTCCGGAACGTCCTCGGCTCGATCCGACCGGTGGCCCCGCACACCCGGGCGTTCCGGGCGGACGTCGCGGTGACCGAGACGGAGTTCGGGAGGTGGACGGCAAGGGACGCGACGTTCGACACCCGGACCGGGACGCTGACGTTCACGGCGAAGAGTTCGCCGATCGTCCTGGATGAGAAGCTGAAGAAGCGGATGAACGGGAAGATGCGGCACATCTGGGACCGTTTCAGTCCGCGGTCCGGCACGGTCCGGCTGACCGCGAACTTCCGGTACGACCGTCGCGCGGAAAAACCCGTCGACTTCGACGTCCTCGCCCGGTTCGAAGGCGCCGCCGCCTCGTACGAGTCTTTCCCCTATGAGCTTACCGACCTCGACGGGACGCTCGTCTTCCGCCCGGAAGGCGTGGAGGTGCAAGACCTGCGGGGTCGAAGCGGGTCCGCCCCCGTCCGCTTCTCCGGGGGCGTCCGAGGCTACGGGCCGGATTCCCCGGTGGACATCCGGATCGAGGCGAAGCGTCTCCCCCTCGATGCGAAGCTCCGCGCCGCCTTCGATGCTTCCCGCCGCCAACTGTGGGACGAGCTCCGGCCGGAAGGGCTGGTGGACATCGTCTCGAGGCTGGACCGTGACACGGGTCACGAGGAAGGGGGGACCCCAAACGCGGCGAATCGCGTTTCGGGACCCCTGCGCGTCCGCGTCCTCGCGACCAACTCCCCGTCCACCCGCGTCCGGGCCACCTACTCCCGATTCCCGTACCCGCTCGATCTGGAGGGTTGGGCGTTCTACGACCGAGGCGCGGTGACGATCGTCGAGAAACCCGTCTCCGCGGAGAACCTGGAGAACTTGACACCGGGGGCCGTCGTCGCCCGTCACAAGGACGTGGCGATGGAGCTGGAGGGCGGCACTCAGCACGCCGAGCCCAACAGGCTGGTGACGTTGACTTTCCGGCTGCGCCCGGGGAGCCGACTCCCGCTCGATGAAGACCTGAAGCAGGCCCTTCCCGCTCCGATGCGCGAGGCCTGGGACTATCTCGATCCGGCGGGCAGCACGTCTGCGACGTGCCGCGTCGAGCGGATCGACCCGGAGGAACCGGCACTTGACGTCGCCGTGGTACTGACCGAGCTTAAGACCCGGATCCGCTGCCGGGATTTTCCCTACGAGATCCGGGACCCGGAAGGCTCCGTCCTCTACGAGCGCACGGCCGGGCGGTTTCCGCGCGGCCGACTGCTCGTGCGGGACCTGAGGAGCGTCTCGGAAAACACCACGGTCGAAATCGCCGGAGAGATTTCCGGCTTCCGCGCCTCCGCCCCCGTCGAGAAGATGGACCTGACCATCCGGGGCACGAGCGTGGCGCTGGACCGGGAACTCCGGCGGGCTACGCCGGCGAAATACGCCAGCCTGTGGGAATACCTCTCGCCGACGGAAGACAGTCTGGTGAACGTGGAATGCCGGCTGGAGCGCACGCACAGCGCCCAGCAACGCGCGGACTTCTCCCTCAAGATCGACAGCATCGACAGCTCGCTCATGTGCGCCGACTTCCCGTACCGCGTCGAGCACCTCCAGGGACTCGCCGAGTACAGGGCGACGGAGCAGTTCCCCGACGGGGTTCTGCGCCTCGCGGACCTCCGATGCAGCGGGAAGAACTGCGGGATCGGGCTCACGGGTGTGCTCTCCGGCTTCGCGCCGGATAAGAGTATCGACCGCGTGCACCTCGTCATCGACGGGCAGATGGTGCCCCTGGACGCGAAACTCCGCTCGGCACTCCCCCAGAAATACCAGAAGACCTTCGACGCCTTCCATCCCGAGGGACACGTGGACGTGACGTGCACCCTCAAGCGCGCCTCGCGCGATGAGAAGCTTTCCGCCGAACTCTCCATCACGCCCCTCGGCTCCTCGATGTGCTACGAGCGCTTCCCACTCCGACTCAGGGACATCTCGGGGTCCATCACCATCGCGAACGGCGAGGTGAGCGTCTGCCGGATGCGCTCGAGAGCCGCACAGGGCATCGTGACGCTGGACGGCGTGGTTCACCAGAATGGGGGGACCCCAAACGCAAAAGATGGCGTTTGGGGACCCCGACGCGGACTGGATTTCGCCGTCAAGGCACAGGACGTCACGCTCGGGCCGGAGCTCGAGGCGGCGCTCCCGCCGAGTGCCCGTGAGCTCTGGCGGAAGCTCGCACCCAGCGGCGTCGTGACGCTCTCCGGCACCGTCCGGAGCCCTTCGGCCTTGAGCGGTTCGACGGGCTCAGGGCCGAAAGGCACCGAGAGCGGCTCCGACGGCAGACTCGTGGAGTATTCGGGCGTCGTCCTCCCCCAGAACGTCTCGCTCCAGCTCGGGCTCCGTTTCGAGGAGCTGACGGGGGCGGTCAAGCTGGAGGGGAGCGTCTCGGGAGGGAAACATGATTTCCGCGGCCGCGCCGAGTTCGCCACCGCGAGCGTCAGCGGGAACAGATTCCGCGAACTCCGCGGCAGCTTCGAGAAACATGACGACCTCTTCAGCGTCTACGAGTTCGGCGGGAGGGCGTACGGCGGCGACGTCACCGGTCAGCTCCGCGTGAAGTTGGACGAGCCGATCACGTACGGGGTCGTTGCGGATGTCCGCTCGCTCCGGCTCGGCGAGCTCCTGCGGCATGCGTTCGACATCGGGGACCAGCAGGAGCCCCCAAACGCGACGGACCGGACCCCAGACGCAAAGAGTCGCGTTTGGGGGCCCCGCGTCTGGGGATCCCTGGAGGGACTGCTTTCGGGATCGGTGTGTCTCCAGGGCCGCGGCACGGACACCGCGAGTCTCGTCGGCCGGGCCGACCTCAAGGTGCACGAAGGTCGGCTCTGGAAGGTCCCGTTCGTGCTGCGTCTCCTGAAGGTGCTCGATCTCTCCCTGCCCGAGCGCACGAGCTTCAGCGAGGCCGAGCTTGCTCTGCGGTTCTATGACCGGCGGATCGACGTCACACGGGCGGCCCTCGTGGGGAAGGGGACTTCGATTTACGGGGAAGGGGTCGTGGAGCCCGGGGGCGGCGTCAAGTTCCGCTTCGCCACGACGTTCGGCCTGCTGAAGCTTCCCGAGCTGCCTCTCATCACCCCCGTGGTCCGAAGCATTCAGAAACAGATCATCCTGGTGAAGATGACCGGGAATCTGAAGGACCCGAAGGTCGAGGTCCTGCCGATTGCCCCCGTCACGGGCACCATGAAGGACCTCGTGGACACCCTCCTGACATCCAGGAAACCGCCAAAGGAAGCGAAGTGAGCGAACGGAAGGTCTTCCTCGCGGACGTTCACCTCCGTCGCGAGGAACTCGCAAAGCGCGACGCCCTGATCCGATACCTTGCGGGGCTCTCCCGGCCCGGCGTCCACCTCTATCTCCTGGGCGACCTCTTCAACACCTGGATCGGCGAGGCACAGCTCCAAGACGAGCCGGAATTCGTGCCGGTCATCGAGGCGATGCGGAGTCTCGTCGGAAGCGGGGCGAAGCTCACCTTCTTCCACGGAAACCGGGACTACCCGATCGGAAATTACCCCACCCGCGAGCTCGGCGCCGAAACCGTCCGCTACTCGAAGATCATCGACCTCGACGGTCGGAAGACCTTCCTCACCCACGGCGACCTCCTCTCGACGGGGGATCAGCTGTACCACGTGGCTCGGTGGTTCATGCGGGGACCGATTTCCGGCGTGATCTTTCGACTCCTGCCGGTGGAGTTCCAGTACGGCATCACCTCGGGCTACCGGGGGATCAGCGAACGGCGGGACCCCGCGCGCCGGAAGAAACGTCACGGGATTCACCGTGCCAAGGTGTGGAGTCTCATGCGGCGGGGGGTGGAACTGATCATCTGCGGACACGTCCATGAGCACCTCGATCGCATCTACCGCCACAAGGGCCGCGAGGCACGCGTGATCTCCCTCCCCCAGTGGCAGGACCGCGGGGGGGCACTCGAATACACGCACGGAAAGTTCGACTTGAAGATCATCGATTTCGCTTGAAATCGTCCCCGCCATCCGCCACACTGGTCGAACGTCACAGTCAACCCCATAGGCACCCTGTTGGAGACCGTGGATGGACATCACGCAACTCCTGACGTTCGCCATCGACAACGGCGCGGACGAGGTGATCATCTCGGCGGGCTCGCCCCCGGTCCTGCGGAAAGAGGGAAAATTCCTCTTCACGAAGATGGACTCCCTATCGGGCGAGGGCACGCGTGATCTCATTTACGCGGCGCTCGGGAGCGACCGCGTGGAACGGCTGGAAAGCGACCGGGAGCTTCACTTCACCTACGCGGTGCGGGAGAACCGTCCATGTCTGGGGAGTGTCTATTTCGAGCGGGGGGACGTGACGGCGGTGTTCCGGATTGCGCCCTCGTCGGTCCCGCTTCCGGCGAAGCTCGGACTGCCCTCCCTCGTCGCCGACGCCGTGCGCTCCACACAGGGCCTCGTGGTGATCGCTTCACCTCCGGGACACGGGAAATCCACCGCACTGGGATCCCTTGTGGAACTGATCAACTCCGAGCGTGAAGCGGCCGTCCTCACCATCGAGGAGCGCGTCACGCATCCCTTCGTGAACCGGAAATCGGTGATCCACCAGCGGGAGGTCGGCCGCGACACGCTGAGCTTCCGAAACGCACTAAGGGCGGCGGTCCGGCAGGACCCGGACGTCCTGGTGGTCGATCCCATGAACGACGCGGAAACCATCCGTCGGGTGGTGGCCTTCGCCGGACGGGGACACCTGGCGATTGCCTCCATGGAAGCCGATTACGTGATCGAGGCGCTCGAAAAGCTGCTCGACGCCGCGGAGGGGAAGGAAGCCGCAAGCTTCCGCCGGCAGCTCGGCGCACTGCTCCTGGTCGTTGCGGCCGTGCGGCTGCTCCCCCGCAAGGACGCCCCCGGACGCATCCCGGCCAGTGAGCTGCTCCGGGTCGATACCGACATCGCCCGTCTCATCCGCACCGGGGACGTCAAGACGGTCGCCAAGCGGATGACCGCTCCCGACGAAACCGGCGTCTGGACCATGGACAGCTTCGTCCTGAAACTGCACGAGCGCGGGCTCGTCGATGACGAAACCGCCCGCCGATACCTCCTGGACCGTGATGTGCTGGAGTCGTGATGACGGACGCTCTCTTCGTGCTCAACCTGGTGACCGCGGGAGTTCTCGTCTACGTCCTCTGGCGACGTGAGAAGCTGCGGTCGATGGTCCTCTTTCACGTCGTGGGCCTCGCGGTCGCCGCGGCGCTTTACGTGCCGATGGTCTGGAGTTCCGCGGCCGCCGAGATGAAGCCGAACTCGATACCGGCGCTCTTCCTCGTCCGCACGGTCGTCGCCGCGATGGCCTACGTCCCCTTCCTGGCGTTCCTCGTGCTGACGTACGTGCGGGTCCTGGGGGGGCTGGCGTCCGGGGGAACCTCCACGACGGAGATCAAGCTCGAGGAGGCCGTGCACGCCCTGCGGTTCGGACACCATAACCAGGCGGCGCGAATGGCACAGGACGTCCTCGAGGAAGACCCGGACAACATCGAGGCCCGCATGGTCATGGCCCAGGTGCACCTCAGTCGCGGGCACTACGAGAAGGCCATCGGGTCCTACCGTCTCGCGATGGGGGTCGCCCGGGACGACGCCGAGTTCGCACAGCTCGTCTTCACGGTGGCCGTGATCCTGAACGAACACCTGGGGGACGACAAGGCCGCCGTCCGGGAGCTGGACCTCATCCGCAAACGCATGCCGGGCACGCCCCAGGCCGAAAAAGCCCAGAAGTGGATCGTCCGGATCATGGACCAGGCCGCCCGCGGTTAATTAGGGACAGTCACCTATTATTTGTCTGATGAGGCGTGGACTTGGCGCAAGGGCAAGCGATGGCGTCACCGTGACCCCAAACTTGGGGGTGGCGCCGACAAATAATAGGTGACTGTCCCTAATTAACCAAGAGGTCGGAGAATGATCGTCACCGTCACGCTCAACGCATCGGTGGACAGGGTGCTCTCGGTGCCCGGACTGCGTCTGGGGAAAACCGTGAAAGGCACCCTGATCGCCAGCGTCCCCTCCGGCAAAGGGGTGAACGTCAGTCGATACCTGTCGGCGCTCGGCGTCCCCTCCATCGCGGCCGGGTTCGTCGGCAGACGCGAACTGCGGCTCTACGAGGAGAGCTTCCGTGACACGTCCATCACCTCGATGCTCATCGAGGTGCCCACGCCCACGCGCAGCAACACGACCATCCTGACGGACGCGAAATCCGTCGAGACGCACATCCGGGAGGAAGGGTTCCCGGTCCCGGCGGAGATGAAGCTTCAGCTCCGGGAGCTCCTGTTCGAGCTGTCGTCGGCCCACGGCCCGTTTGTCCTGTCCGGAAGCCTTCCGCCCGACTTTTCCCTGGCCGAGTTCACCGAGATCCTGACGGGTCTGAAGTCCCGCAAGGCCGTCGTGGTCGTGGACACCTCGGGGACGGCCCTTCAGTCGGCGGTGGCCGCTGAACCCGACATCATTGCACCGAACGAGGAGGAGATGAGCGAGCTGATGGGCCAGGAGACGAGTTCCGCCGCTGCCGTCGTCGAGGCGGCACGATCCCTGCTCAAGAACGTGCCGGAGATCGCGGTGAAGCGCGGCCGTCGGGGCGGCGTCCTCGTGACGAAAGACGCCGCCTGGTCCGCCTCGCTCGACCTCGAAGACGCGAGACCCGAGAGCACGGTGGGCGCCGGGGATGCGTTTCTCGCCGGATTTCTTGCGGCACGCCAGCGCGGGGAGCCGGGCGAACTGCGGCTTGCCGCGGGCGTCGCCGCCGGCTCCGCTAGCGTCCTCATCGCCGCCGTCGGCGCTCTCGACCGCGTGGCCTATGAGAAGTTCCTCGCTCAGGTCGACGTGAAACCCGTGGACGTGCGCGAGTCCGCCAGGGGATGAGCCCGGAAGGTGCGGAAGTTTTCCCCCTCCCCCGCAAGACGGTCGCACGTGAGGGAGCTTTTCCCCTTTCCTCTTGCACGTGAGGGAGTATTTCCCCTCTCTCCTTGAGGGAGAGGTCGCCACACGGACAGGCGACTAAAGGTCGGGGTGAGGGGTAATTTGGAGGAAACCCGAAGTCCGAAACCAGAATGGCGAATCAATGACGAAGTCCGAATGAATCAATGGCGACGCATCGGGATTCGTCATTGGGACATTCGACATTGAATCGTCATTCCGGGTTTCGTCAGTCTGTCAGAAGCTCTTCCTGTCGAAGGAGCCAATCATGGAATGGCTCATGCTTACGGAGTGGTCGCCTTATGTGTCGGGCATCGGAATCGGACTCCTTGCCTGTCTCACGTTTCTCCTCTCGGACCGGCCCCTCGCGTGCTCCACGGCCTACGCCGGGACCAGCGGCATGATCGAGCGACTCTTCCGGGGGCGGCATGTCCTGGAGAAGCCGTATTTCGCGAAGTTCGCACCCGTAATCGACTGGCAGTGGATGCTGGTGGTGGGGATCATCGTCGGGTCGTTCCTGTCGGCCAAGATGTCGGGCGATTTTGGATTTCAGTGGGTGCCGGAGCGGTGGGCCTGCACGTTCGGGAGTGCAGGCGTGCCTCGGACCCTTGTCGCGGTCTTCGGCGGCATTCTGCTGGGGTTCGGAGCCCGTTGGGCCGGGGGATGCACCAGCGGTCACGGCATCAGCGGCACCCTCCAGCTCGCACTCAGCAGTTGGGCGGCCGTGGCGTGCTTTTTCATCGGCGGCGTCGCCGCGGCTATGCTGATCTTCAGAGTCCTCGGAGCGTGAGAAGGAGGACCGAAAAATGCTGAGCCGAATTCACTCCCAAAGAAAACTCCAGCTCCTGCTGGGTCTCGTCACGGGGATCGCCTTCGGCTTCCTGCTCCAGAAGGCAGGCGTGACGAGGTACGACGTGATCATCGGACAGCTGCTCCTGGTGGATTTCACGGTGGTCAAGGTGATGCTCTCGGCGGTCATCACGGGGATGCTCGGGGTGCACTTCCTGCGGAGTCTGGGGCTGGCGCGGCTCCATCCGAAGACGGGGTCCGTCGGCTCGAGCGTCATCGGGGGACTGATCTTCGGGGTCGGGTTCGCGGTGCTCGGGTATTGTCCCGGGACCCTCGCCGGCGCCATCGGAAACGGGTTCCTCGACGCCCTCGTCGGAGGTCTCCCCGGCATCCTCATCGGCTCCGGACTCTTCGCGGCACTCTATCCCAGGCTGGATCGAGCCATCCTCAACAAGGGAGACTTCGGGGACATCACCCTCCCCGGACTCCTCAAGGTCAACCCGTGGGTGGTGGTGATCCCCACGGCGGCCCTCTTGACGGGACTCCTCCTCTGGATGGAAAGCGCCGGATTGTGAATCCATGAACGCCAGGGAAGACGCGCTCCGGATCATTCGCTTCGATCATCCGGAATACGTCATGACCGGCCCGCCCGCTTACTCCGTGTGGTACCGCGGATGCAACCACGAGGGATATGCGGGCGGCGGCCACGACGCGCCCGTCGGCGCCCGCTGGACGGACGTCTGGGGCACCGAGTGGCACAAGATGCTCGAAGGCGTCATGGGGTTTCCCACGAAACACCCGATCGAGGACGTCAAGAGCTTCAGGAACTACCGCTGGCCGGATCCGAACGACGGGCGGATCTGCGGGCTCATTTACGAGCGGGCGAAGTCGTTCCCGCGGGGCGAGCTGTTCCTGTCGGGGAGCCACCGCGAGACGCTTTGGGAAAAGGCCTACATGCTCTGCGGCATGGAACACGTGATGACGGCGATCTTCGCCGAGCCCGGCTTCGTCAGGGACCTTCTGCACCGCATCATGGATTTCCAGCTCGGCGTCGCCGAGCACTACGTCGGGGCGGGGATCGAGCTCGCCGCGCTCGGGGACGACCTCGGCACGCAGAAAGGGCCTCTCCTGGGACCGCGCGTCGTCCGGGAATTCCTCGTCCCCGAGTACCGACGCCTCTTCGACTTCTACCGCAAGCGAGGCGTTCTCATCACGTTCCATTCGTGCGGGAACGTGGAGTCCGTCATCGACACTTTCCTCGAGTTGGGCGTGGATGTCCTGAATCCCGTCCAGGCGACCGCCAATGACCTCGACAGGATCCGAAGAATGACGCAGGGAAAGATGGCCCTTCAGGGTGCGGTGAGCACGGCGACGATCATGGAGGGGCCGGTGGAGAGAATCGAAACGGAGGTCCGCCGGCGGATGTGGCAGCTGGGCCGGGAGGGGGGATACTTCTGCGGGGCCGACCAGGGGATGCCTTTTCCCACGGCGCACATCGACGCGCTCGATGAAGCGGTGAAAACCTGGGGCCGATACCCGCTCGAAAACCCCGACGCGTGAGCGCCACTTCGCCGCAGCCCACCCTGTAACCTACTTTCGGATCTTCTCCAGGGCATCGTGGGCGAACTGGCGGACAAATTCGTCCGGATCCTTTTCCGCGAGGCGCTCAAGGTCGGGGATGGTTTGTTTTGCCTCCGGGCCGATCCCGCCAAGCGCAGTGGCGGCACACCTTCGTACCAGAGCCTCCGGGTCGCCGAGGGTCTTGATGAGCGCCGGGACGGCTTCCTTCGCCTCCGGGCCAATCTGGCCGAGCGCTTGGGCGACCCACGGTCGCACTTGAGCCGAGTCGCCCAAGGCCTTGATGAGTTCCGGGACGGCTTCTTTCGCCTCCGGGCCGATCCCGCCGAGCGCACGGGCGGCACCCCCTCGCACCTGAGCCTCCGGGTCGCCCAGGGCTTTGATGAGTGATGGGACAGCCTCTCTTGCCTCCGGGCCAATCTTGCCGAGCGCATCGGCGACACACGTTCGCACCCAACCGTTTGGGTCGCCCAACGCCTTGATGAGTGCCGGGACGGCTTCTTTCGCCTCCCGACCGATCCAGCCGAGCGTATCGGCGGCAACCCCTCGCGCACGAACTTCCGGGTCGCTCAACGTCTTGATGAGTGCCGGGACGGCTTCCTTCGCCCCCCGCCCGATCCCGCCGAGGGCAACGGCCGCGTGGATTCGCAGGTCAAGGTCCGGGTCACCCAAGACCTTGATGAGTTCCGGGACGATTTCCTTCGCCCCTCGGCCGACCCGGCCCAGTGCAACGGCGGCGGCACTTCGCACATCCTTGTCCGGGTCGCGCAGTGCCTTCATGAGCGCCGGCACGGCGTCCTTTGCCGCCGGACCGATCTCGCGGAGCGCATGGACCGCATACTCTCGCATGTGAGCGTCCGGGTCATCGAGGACCTGGATGAGCGCCGGGACGGCTTCTTTCGCCTCCGGACCCATCCCGCGGAGCGCATTGAGCGCGCCCTCTCGCACATGAGCGTCCGGATCCCTGAGGGCCTTGAGAACCTCCGGGACGACTTCCTTCACCTCCCGGCCGATCAGGCCGAGCGCCCAGCCGGCACTGCCCCGCACGCCAGGGTCGCCGTCGCCCAGGACCTTGATGAGCGCCGGGACGCCTTCCTTCGCCTCCCAGCCGATCAGACCGAGCGCACCGGCGACCCACACTCGCACCTGAGCCTCCGGGTCCCCGAGCGCCTTGATGAGCGCCGGGACGGCGGGACTCGCCTCCCCACGCATCTCTCCAAGGGACTTGGCGGCCTGCTTTCGTACCCCCGCGTCCGCGTCGCCGAGTCCTCTTACCAGTTCCGCGACCTTCGCTTTCAAGGCCGCCGCAAGGGTCTCCTGAAGGGCCTTAGAGGCCCGAATTCGTACCTCCGCGTCCGGGTCGCTCAGTTGTTTTATGAGTTCCGCGACCTTCACTTTTTGGGCCGCCTCATCGTCGGCGCCTCGCGCGGGGGCCGCGAGGACCGCGAGTGCCAGGACAAGTGCGCCCAAAGCGGCCCCCACCGAACTGCGAAACGAAATCTCCGAAATCGGGATGATGATTCTGCGTCGCGACATCGTAGGGCCTCCGCCGATGGGTGGTGCGGATTCCACAGGTATTATACTGGCGAGATTCGCTCATTCCAGCAAGACTCGGTTTGAAAAGCTGCGTCCGCCCTGGCTGGGAAGCAGCCTTCCACGTGGCCGGCCAGAGGAGCTTCGTCCTGATCCATCGGGACGGCTATTCCTTCGCCCCCGCCTTGCAGGGGCGTCACTCTCCACGTATTGGCCGGCGACACAGTGAGAAAACGGGTCTGAGTTGCTCTGTTGAAAAGCGAGCTTTATGCTTCAAACGCCGCTTTGTGGATCTCGGAGCGTACAAAGATACCCTCATAACTCTGTAACCAGCGCGACCCGGACCGTTCTACTTCTCATGTCCACCTCCTTTCGTTCCACCTCCCATTTCCTTGCCTTGGTCCAAGAGGCGTTGCTTCTGTTCACCCGTCAGACCGAAGTTCGCGAGGATTTCCCACGACAATGCCCTCACGTGATTGACGTCAGGTTGTTCGAATCCCATCAGAACATCAAGAACCGCCCGATCTTTCTTGAGCAAGGGAGCGTCAGAGTCCACGACTTTCACTAGTTCGCTCAGCACGGCGCCTGCGCGGTCCTTGTCAACGAGAAGCTCTCCGCCATCCGAAGGCATTATCAACAGCCGCCCTTCTCGGAGGTCCGTCATCCATCCCTGTATGACAGCCATCGCGCCCTTGGTATACATTTCCGGGTCAAGCTCTTTTAATACCTTCTCGTTTGGAACGTCTATAAGTTCAGAATCGGGCTTGCCATTATCGTCCCGGTGGTAGACAACAATCTGGGTTCCATTTCCAAGGAAATCAACCTTGGAGCAATTGTAAGGAAGGCCCAGAAAGAACCGCCTGGCCTTCTCCAGGGCCGCATTGCGTCCCAACTGCTTCTCCCACTGGATGTAGTTCTGAAAGAAGTATGTAAGCGCATCATCGCGCGACTTAAAGACGCCCGAAGGGGGAAGCTTGATAGGCTCCCGGAATGGAATCGGCACGAATCCCGACGTCCCTACCACAAGCCCGTTCACCTTCATCGTGCATTGCCACGGTTTGCGGTCGGTAACCTCGAACTTGTAAGGAGGAGCAACATAATGACCGTGAAAAATCACGTGGCCCGTTGTCACAGCGCCTTCACCCGGAACGACCGCTTCAATGTTCGACTTCTGGCGCACGAGAAATGCCTCCGGCGTCTCCTTCTCCCAGATGAATGCCCAGCCCTTCGCAAGCTCGTATGTACCGTCCTTGCTTCGGCTCCACTGTATGCCAGTCCGGTCACATGTCTTCTCCAGTGCCCGCCCCGGTGACACAAAGTCCTCGGTGACCAGAGAGGCATAGGTATGGAGGGAGGAGCGGAACCCCTCGGGTTGTTGCACTACCAGACCACCGGCTTTTATGATTGCATCGAGCAGGTCCAGAGTGCGGACATTGATCGCATGGACCCGGATTTTCCCGCCTTGCCACTCTATGTTGATCGCATCGACCGTGTCGTCCCCTTGGACGCCATGAGCCTCCTCAACGTTCCTGAACGTCGTCCCTGCCACGTCAGCACCAGCGACTGCTACCTGGTCGGTGATGGTGCCGGAGACAGTGGCTGTTTTCTTTTCAGAAGGTTTCGGCGGTTCGCCGGGCGGCCTGGGGGGCGCTTGGTGGAAGAGGAAGACCTGTCCTTTTCCCGCACACCACCTTCCGGTGGCAATGATGAGTTCCTTGAGGCCGTCGCCGTCGAGGTCCGCGACCGTTGCCCTGACCTGTCCGTCCAGGAACTTCGGGCTGCACCACGCGACTTTGCCGTCTTTGCCCTCCCCACTCACCAACAGCACGAACGACGGCTTGGTGTCCATGCAGCCCTCCCTCCCAAGGAGTCCGCCGGCGGAGGTGACGACCATGACGTGACAGGTCTTCCCGTCCCGGGCCACGAAATCGGGAGGCGGCTCCCAAGGCTCAAGCTTCAGCTCTCCCGCTTCCGGCTTGCCCGATTCCAAGGTCGGCTCGCCGCCTCGAATCGTCAGCTTGTGCCTCGTGATCTCGACCTTTGCCTCGTTGACGGAGAAGACAACGACCGATTCCTGTTTCCCGTCCTGCTCGACCGACAGTTTCCTCGGCAGGAGGATCGGCTGGCTTTCGAAGACCTTCACGAGCATGTCGCCGCTCCCGCTGTCCTCGTCGAAAAGGAGAAGCCGGCAAGCCTCCGCACGGTTCTCTTCGATCACGGGTCTCTTGCTGTCCGGTCCGAAGGCGAAGAGATGGATTACGACGGCGCACTTTCTGAAGGCGTTGCCCCTGATTTGAGGGGCAGAATCGCCGCAGAGGACGCCCACGGAACTGCCGCCGATGGTGTTTCCCTCAATGACCGGCTGTGCCCCCTTGTCGCAGAGGATCCAGCCCTGCCCGTACTGGGTGGTCAAGATCTCGTTGTTTCGGATGACCGGGGAGGCCCCGTCGCACTGGATGCAGGCGGGCCGGCCGTTCTCGATCCGGCAGTGCTCGATGCGTCCGTGTGCCTCCCCGTCGACGAACACGATGCCACCCCAGTAATGGGGCGTCCGGAACTCGATCGGCTTCTCTTTCGTGCCGACCGCTTCGAGTGTCCCTTTCACGACGATCTTCGAGTCCCAGTGGCCTTCCATCTCGATGACCGTCCCGGGCTCGATTCTCAGCGCGAATCCTCTGGGCACCTCGTAGGTGCGGGATAGGACCAACTTGCCCGACCAGACGGTCGTCCTCTCCGGGGGTACCTCCTGCGCCGCGATCGTCCCCGCGAGGAAGATCGCCGACGCCCCCCACCCGGCTAGCAGCATTCGCTTCGGCATGCCCGTCACTCCTTTCCGGCGAACTTGTCGAGCCACATTTGCGCGCCCCACCGAACCCCTTTGTTCGGGTGCTCAAGCGCCTTCGTCAGCATCGCCGTCGCGTCCTTCCCGCCGCAGTGGGCCGCCGCATACGCCACCACCTGCTCGGCGTCCTCCCGTTCGAGCGCCTTCTCGATGAGCGGCAGGAAGACCGGGTCCTTCACGTGTCCCATGAAGCCCACCGCCTGGTTCATGGGGAAGCGCTTCCCGTTGGCGACGAGGTCCTCGAGCATCGGCCATCCGGTCTTGTCGCCGAAGTGAGCCAGCATGACGGCTGCGGCGAGCCGTGACATGGTCGGGAGGTTTTCGTCGGCGAAGACCTGCTTGAGGGCGGGCGCCGCGTCACGGTCGTAGCCGGCCAGTGCCTCGAAGGCCCGCATGGTCAGGCCTGTACTATCCTGGCGCACGGAAGCGGCCAGCGGCCCGACGGCCTCGAGCGGATGGAATCTCGCCAGGGTCTGGGCCGCCCCTTCCTTCGCCTCGGGGCTGGGTCCCTCCAGGAGGGCCTTGAGGAGGGGCGCGACGGCGGCCGGGCCCGACCGCACGATGATGTCGGCCGCCTTCTCGTGGATGTCCCAGCCGTACCCGGCGACGGCGACGGGGATCAGCCGCTCGACCGCCGACATGCCTTGGTTGATCAGTGCCGCCCGGAGGTGGGGATGATCGCGTATGTAATCCTTCCAATCGTAAATCTCTTTGTAAGTCTTCGTTCCGCGGGGGCCGCCCCGATGGTTGGCGAAGCGCTCGACGAGCTCCTCGACCGCCTTCGGGTCATGGACAAAGCCGAGCTTCCAGATCGCGCGGGTCCGCTCCTCCTCGCGCGGGTCCGACAGCCGCGCGATCAGGTCCTCGACGTTTTCTTTCGGATGACGGACGTCCTCCCACCACCGCTTCCAGCTGTCGGGATCCACGGCGAACATCTCTCCGCTGATCTGGCGGAGGGCGGCCGCGGCGTTCTCGCGGACGGCCGGGTCCGGGTCGGCGAGGGCCGCGATGAGCCGGTCCACCGCGGCGGGTTCTCCCGTCCTGCCGAGGATTGCGGCTGCCTCCATTCGGACCTTGGCGTCGGGCGCGCCGAGCGACCGGATGAGGTGCTCAAGCGGCGCCGGGAGTCCGCCGGAAGGTTTCGACTGCGCCTCGAGCATCTTCAGCGCGACCTCGAGACGCATCCGCGCGACCGGATCCTTCGCGTCGGCGAGCGCCTTGGCGACCAGAGGCGCGACGTCGGGCCCCGTCCTTATGAGCATCTGCATCGCCGAGTCGACGTTCGTGGAGCCGAGCCGCTCCTCCGCCAGGAGCCGCAGGTCCCGCAGCGTCATGGTCTCCTGCCTCGATTTCCCCCGTGTGTTGATCGGTGGCCGAGGCTGTGCGGCGGCCGACGCGATGAGTGCCAATGCGAGCGCCGAAGCGATTAGCGTTATCCGTCTCATGCCGTCCCCCTTTTCCTGTTCCAGCGGCTCGAGGCCGTTCGTCCGGTCGGCGCCCCTCGGCCATTCCACCTCGACCGGCCACGTCTCACCGCGGCTTGAATGTCCCCCGAGAAATCCCACCTGCCTGATTCACGGAGCGACTACGGTCTTCGGCACCCCTTTCGCCCGATTCACGACTATCTCGAACGGTGGGGTGACCAGCTCCCCCTTCCAGGCGTCGACGGGCGGGTCGGGCATGCCGACCGCGGTCAGCAGCACGCCGTCACGCGAATTCCGGTAGGCCAGGGTGACCTGGTACTTGCCGCTTGGAAGCTCCGCGCTCCATTTCCCATAAATGTGGTAATCTGCAAGGTAATCCGTCTGGCCCGCGGGCAGTTT
>Ga0315282_10001791_pt1 | contig 40153 bp, 51 predicted proteins | sample YL17G07_20_MG_FD_203693 | JGI IMG/M metagenome (GOLD analysis project Ga0315282, IMG submission 203693) | Sediment microbial communities from Yellowstone Lake, YNP, Wyoming, USA - YL17G07_20 | ecosystem: Environmental > Aquatic > Freshwater > Lake > Sediment | place: USA: Wyoming | collected...
CAATAGAGCTGGCCGGATTGCCCTTAAAATCCATGCTGACTAGCTCATCTTGGCAATACTCCAGGATTCCAGCTAAGGCTCCCTCAGCAGCAGTTTGGAAAGCTTGGTTGACTTGTTCAACGGTAACCTCCTTGTCTAAATCAGCGACAAAGTCAACAATGGAGACGGTGGGTACTGGAATCCTGAAGGCTAATCCGTGGAGTCTGCCTTTGAGTTCAGGAATAACCTGAGTTACGGCTCTGGCAGCGCCGGTGGTAGTGGGAACAATATTCTGAGCTGCGGCTCGAGCCCGGCGCAGGTCTCGGTGGAACATATCCTGAAGCCTCTGGTCGTTGGTATAAGCATGAATGGTGGTCATTAACCCCTTACTTATTCCAAAGCTTTGATGTAATACCTTGACCACAGGAGCAATGCAGTTGGTAGTGCAGGAGGCATTGGATATAATGTTATGCTTATCTGGGATATACTGGTCTTCATTGACACCAAGGACAATGACTATATCTTCATTACGGGCTGGGGCGGAAATGATTACCTTCTTGGCACCACCCTGCAGGTGAGCTACCGCCTTGGTGGCATCGGTAAATAGCCCGGTTGACTCTATTACTATATCGACGCCATAACCCTGCCACGGGATTTTACCCGGGTCGCGCTCGGACAGTACCTTTATCTCTTTGCCATCAACAATAATTGAATCCTCAGTGGCTTCTACTTTGCCTGAATAGGGACCATAGGTGCTGTCCCATTTTAGTAGGTGAGCGTTAGTCTTGGTATCAGTAAGGTCGTTAATTGCTGCCACCTCTAGTTTGTCACTATGGTACTGGTTAATTGTCCTGAGGGTTAACCTCCCTATCCGCCCAAAGCCGTTAATTCCGATTTTGGTTGCCATTTTTATACCTCCTCGGTGATTTTTAGATTAGACCAGAGCTTGCTGACTATATTTTAGACTTCGTCGACTGCGCTCTAGCATATCTAGGAAAGCCTCAATTCGTGTTTTTATATGATGGGTTAAGAAAAAGTCATCATTTCCTTCTAGGGTTAGAATGGGCAATTTCAAGGCATCTCGGAAGATGATGTCGCCAATTCCTCGATGGCAGAAAGCCTGGACATAGTGGATAACCCCATCAACTTGGCGTCGCTTGAGCTCGGTGGCGATGTCCTTTAATCGGTGATATATAGAGTAAGGGTAAGTATAGTTGGAGTATTGTTCCGCTAAGGAATTTCCTGGTTTGGGCATAGCGAACTGACGCTGAATTTCATTGAACACCACCCTTGCCCTGTTGCTCTCCAGGTAGCGGTAAAAGTCTTGTCCATAGACGGAAGGGACACCGATATATGCCAGTCTGAGGCAGTCCGATGGGTAGGGCTGACGCCGTTGGCAAGCGGTTAATAATTCTTGTAGCTGGCGGTAGTATTCATGATAGTCTTGATTAAAATCTGAGGTTGACACCAGCCATAGATGGTTTTCAAAACCACTGACCAACCCATCTTTCCAGGTAAGCTGGTCAAGTTTTAGAGCCAGGTGGCGACTGGGCTTGAGTTCATTTCTAACTCTATTGGCGGCTTCCAGGGTGGTACCCAGGGTTTCAGCTAGTGTCTCTAGGGTATACTGCATTCGCTGGGGAGATGGCTGGTCAGGGTAGGCAAAGGGGATGACCTTAAGCCCCTTAAGTTTGAGGACTTCCATTAACATAATAGTATTGGAGCAATCGCCAGTGGTAACGCAAAGGATGGTATCAATTCCATAATCCATACATACCCCGTAGATGCCCTTAATCCAACTGCAGCAGTTTAGGGGGAAGCCGGCTCTCTCAGCAATATTGACCAGCCGTTCCGGACCGGGGTCAGTAATGAAGACATTATTCAGGTCAACCGGCTGATAGCCATCAGCAAGTAATATCTCTATAGGGACGGTAGAAGTAATACCAATTTTGTTCATCTAAATTTATTTGATAGGTTTTTTCCTATTATAAAGTAACTCGCAAGGCAGGTATCTCTGTTTGCCCCAGGCATCCCTCAGGATTTTAGCTCCGGTATCACTGTCGCTGGCTAAAATTAGATGATAGAAAGGCGGGTTGGAGAACTGAGCCGGCTTAAAATCTTCAACATGCTTGTAATCCAAGCCCTTCAAGCCTGCCTTAAATAGCTCCACCAGCCGGTGCCTAACCTCACTCATTTCTATGTTACCATCTAGCCTTTGTTGCTTAATCTCCTGCCATTTGCGGTTTCCATAGAGCCTGGTTATAGAGGCTTCACATTCTGAGCGGGTTAAATTCCGCACGAGAGCCATTTCCAGTGGGAAGATTATCAATAGCTCTATCTTATGCCCTCTCCAATCACTGCCATGGACAACTAGCTTTTTGATTGTTGACCAGCGCAGTTTCCGGTATCCCGGCGGGTCAATGAGGGCAAAACTGGAAATTGAGCGAGGGATGAGGTCAAATAATTGGCGGATAACCTTCTCATTAATGCAGTTGCCTGTTATTACTTCTATAGTATTATCAGTGTTAAGTGGTGCCGTCAGCCGCTTCAGGTTTTCAGCGTTTTGATGGTTTTTAACCACAAATATATACTTAGCAAATTTCGTCTTGGTTTTTAATGCCCGAAGTTCGGCGTCTTCAATATGGCAATCAGTGCCTTTACAGATACAGCTTCCACATCCAGCAAATAGCTCCAAGTAGCAACACTTAGTGTTTCTTAGTGTCTTGGCATAGGCTTCAATATAGTCAGCAAAGCACTCAAGCTTGTGGCAAGTCCACTTCCTAATCTGCCTTGGTATGTTCAGTTCGTCCATTTGTTTATCTTCTCAAGTTGTAGAATGCCTGCATCCCAGCAAAGCTGGCACTTTTGCCTAGCTCGTCTTCTATTTTGAGGAGACGGTTATATTTGGCGGTGCGCTCTGAGCGGCACGGGGCACCGGTTTTAATCTGACCCGTATTCAGACCTACTGCCAGGTCAGCTATAGTAGTATCCTCAGTCTCGCCTGAGCGGTGACTTACTATTGCTGTCCAGCCTGCCTCCTGTGCCATCTTAATGGCAGCAATTGTCTCAGTGAGTGTGCCGATTTGATTTGGTTTGATAAGAATGGAGTTAGACGCTTTTAAGCCGATGCCTTTACTTAAGCGATTTACATTAGTAGCATACAGGTCATCACCAACCAGCTGAATTTTATCACCTAATTTTTGAGTCAGGAGTTGCCAGCCATCCCAGTCATCCTCTGCCATTCCATCCTCAATACTGATAATGGGGTAGCTTGCTGTCCACTTAACATAATAATCAACCATTTGGCTACTGCTGAGTGAAATGCCTTGCCTAGACAGAATATATTGACCATCTTTATAGAATTCGCTAGCTGCCGGGTCTAAGGCAATGAAGCAGTCCTTGCCCGGCTTGTAGCCTGCTTTTTCAACAGCTGATAGCACTGCCTCTATCGCCTGTTTATTTGAGGGTAAAGAAGGGGCAAACCCACCTTCGTCGCCAACATTGGAATCCAGTCCTTTATCCTTAAGCACCCCTTTCAGGCAGTGATAGACCTCGGTGCCTATTTGAAGGGCATGACTGAAGTTACTGGCTCCAGCCGGCACCACCATAAACTCCTGGAAGTCTGTTGAATTGGTGGCATGTTTGCCTCCATTTAGAATGTTCATCATTGGCACTGGTAGGGTGTAATCGGCTACCCCACCCAGGTAGCGGTATAGGGGCAGGTCAAGCCGGTTAGCTGCAGCGTGAGCCACAGCTAGCGATGTTCCCAGAATGGCATTAGCCCCCAGATGTGATTTGTTGGCGGTGCCGTCAAGCTCTATTAGCTTGTGGTCAATAGCTACCTGCTCAGTAGCTAACATCCCGATTATAGCGGCGGCGATATGTTCATTAACATTAGTTACTGCTTTAAGGACACCTAATCCATTAAACCTGGAATTATCCCCATCCCGGAGTTCTATGGCCTCATACTTGCCGGTGCTGGCTCCAGAGGGCACGGCAGCCCGACCTATAGTGCCGTCAGATAGCTCTACCTCAACCTCCAGTGTAGGGTTGCCCCTGGAGTCTAGGATTTCTCTGGCTTTGATACCCTCAATAGTTGACACCTTTCCCCCTATAGTCTTGGAAGGTCGGGCTATTAGCTTGTAGCTAAATTAAGCGCTTTATTTACTGCCTCAGTGGGATTTTGAGCTGGGATAATTGAATTATCCTGCTGACCATTTCTGGATAATGACCAGGTGTTCAAGCCGATAACAGGGATGCCACTTCGTAGAGCGTGACCTATCTCGGAGAGAGTGCCATAACTACCACCAATAGCGATAACCGCTTGGGCTGATTTGACTACAGCTAGGTTTCGAGCATGACCGATACCGGTGACTATAGGAATCTGGACATAGGGGTTAGCTGCCTGGCGACTTTCCCCGGGTAGGATGCCAATAGTTACTCCGCCCTCCGATTGAGCCCCCTTGCAGGCTGCCTCCATCACTCCACCCAGACCACCACATACCAAAGTAGCACCTTGCCTGGCTAGCTCACGACCTACCGCTTCAGCCAGTTTGGCTTCTTGAGGTGAGGGTTGGTTACCACCAATAACAGCGATGAATTTCTTATTTGTCAACTCTATAACCCCTTATCCCATATAGGTATACGAATTATATCACCTGAACCTAGAGCTTAGCAAAGAGTAGTTAGAGATTATATAGTAACCCTACCCTGTTACTACTCCGAGTTAGGAAAGTCAAAGAGAGGCGAAGCCTCTCTTAAATAATCGATTCCCCCTCTCCTTGTCAAGGAGAGGGGATAAAGCGGGTTCCCAGAAAAATCGGAGATTTTTCTGGGTGCTTAAAGGGGGTGAGGTTGATAAACATTCTATCATACTTCCCTTAATAAATAGCTCTAATTATATTTATTCATGGCTGCCGTCAGACCTTCGGTGAGGAGGCAGAGGATGGCTTCGCTCACCATCGGTATGACCTGAGTAATAGTCCGTTTTTCACTAGTGGTGAAATCACTAAGCACATAGTTAATAATTGTATCCTCATTAAATTCAGTGGAGTCCTCATTCTTGATGGGTCGTCCAATGCCTACTCGAAGGAGTGAGAAATCCCCGCTGCCTAGTTCGTCACGGATGGAACGGACCCCCTTATGTGTAGTCCAGCCGACGCCACGGCGAATGCGGATTTTACCTAAAGGAAGGTCAAGGTCATCGTGGATGACGAGGAGGTCATTGAGGTTAACATTGGATTTTTTTACTAGGAGACTTACTGACTGACCGCTTAGGTTCATATAGGTCAGAGGTTTGGCTATTACCACCTTGCTACCAGCTACCTCACCCGTGCCAATTCGGGCTCGCCCCTGTTTTTTATCAAATCGGATGCCCTGGGTCCTGGCAAAGTGGTTCAGGCAGACAAAGCCTACATTATGGCGGTTATTGGCATAACCCCGCCCCGGATTACCTAAGCCTACAATTAACTTCATTTTTGAGCTGCTTGCCTCAGGAGACGGAAGAATTCCTCCTCGGTGAGTTGCTTGATGCCTAGAGCTTGGGCGCGGGCTAGCTTTGAGCCGGGTTCGGCGCCTACTACTAGATATGTGGTTTTCCGGGTAACGCTGCTTCCTATTGAGCCACCGAGGGCTTTTACCTGTGCCTCAGCCTCTTGCCTGGTGAAGGTTTCTAGCCTACCGGTGATAACAAACTCCTGCCCGGCTAGAGGCAGTTCTTCAGGCTTAACTGCCTCTTCTTTCAGGCGAACCCCTGCCTGTCTTAGCCTTTCAATAATATCAAAATTTTCTTTCTGTCTAAAGAAGGCAACAATGCTATCGGCGAGCTTAGGTCCGACTGCAGGGATGGACAAGAGTTCCTCTCTAGAGGCATTAGCCAGTTTATCTATACTGCCAAAGTGTTTGGCTAGAAGCTCAGCTATCTCTTCGCCGATATGGAGTATACCCAGGGCGAAGATAACCCTGGATAGTGGTCTATCTTTACTTTTATTGATAGAATTTATGATGTTAGCCGCGCTCTTTTCGCCCATCCTTTCCAGGGTGAGAAGCTGCTGGTTGGTGAGGTCATATAAGTCAGCCACATCCTTGACCAGTCCCGCCTTAAGCAATGCAGCGCACAGTGATTCACCTATCCCCCTGATGTCCATACCTCCGCGGGAGACAAAGTGCTCTAGTCGCTCTTGAATTTGGGCGGGGCAAGCAACATTGGTGCAGTAAGACATAACTTCGCCCTTCGGTCTAATCACCTCAGCACCACATACCGGGCAGTGTGAAGGCATAGTGAAGAGCTTCTCCTGTCCAGAGCGCTTACTTATGACCGGTCCTACAACCTGGGGTATCACCTCGCCGGCTCGCTGGATAATAACCGTATCGCCAATGCGGATGTCCTTGCGTCTGATGTCGTCTTCATTGTGCAGAGCTGCCTGCTTAATAGTTACCCCTCCCACTGAGACTGGCTCTAAGATGGCATAGGGGTTAAGGGTGCCGGTTCTGCCTACACTAATTTTAATTTCTTTCAGGCGTGTGGTACTTTGAATAGCCGGGAACTTATAGGCTGTAGCCCATCGCGGCTCATGACCGATATTGCCCAATTGCCTTTGTAGGTCAAGCGAATCTACTTTGACCACAATGCCATCGGCTTCATAGGCTAGGCTTTCCCTTTTCTCCACCCAGGTATGGTGGAATTCTTCAACCTGCTCAATACTGGTAAGCAATCTGTTATTGGGGTTTACCTTGAAGCCAAGGGACTTGAGATATTTCATAGTTTCCCAATGGTTTGGTGGGGTTGCCTTGCCTTCGGCGTAACCCAGCATATAGATGTAGATATCCAGCGGGCGTTTAGCTGTAATACGGGGGTCAAACTGACGCACCGAGCCGGCAGCGGCATTTCTGGGGTTAGCAAACAGGGGCAGCCCTTCCTCAGCCCGCTCCTGATTTAACTTGTTAAAGCCGGCTTTGGGTAAAAAAACCTCACCCCGCACCTCAAACCTAGCCGGCGCCTCTTTAGGCACAGACAGTGGAATACTCCTGATAGTTCTCAGGTTCTGGGTGATGTTTTCACCACGGAAGCCATCGCCTCGGGTAGCCCCGGTAGTTAGTTGACCATTGACATAGGTCAGAGCCACAGCCAGACCATCAATCTTATGCTCGCAGGCAAAGTTAAATTGCTTTCCCTCTACCAGCTTTAAGGTTCGGGTATACCAGGCTCGTAGCTCCTGGCTAGAGAAGGTATTACCCAGGGATAATAAAGGTAAGGGGTGCTCTACCACACCAAAGGCTTCCACCGGGGCAGCGCCAACCCGCTGGGTCGGGGAGTCTGGGGTCAGGAACTGAGGGTATTGCTCCTCCAGTTGCTTCAGTTCCCTCATCGACTCATCGTATTCGGCATCGCTAATCTCAGGGCTATCCAGCACATAATAGCGATAGTTGTGATGGTTAATTTGAGCCTTTAATTGCTCTATTCTTTCCTTTACTTTGTCTAAGTCCATCGTTTAACCTCGATGTAAGGCTATTTTAAGTATATTATAGTATATAGCTTTGCAAAAGATAAATGGGTATAATATGCATTAATAAAATGAATGTTTATAATTAATAGGCATATTGTCATAATATGCCTTAGTGGTTATATCGTTTGAATATAAAGGACATTTTAATTATTTGATAAAGGAAAGTAAGCGTGGCTGAGATTCGCCCCTTTCGGGGTGTGCACTATAATCAACGGCTGATTAAAGACCTGTCTACAATTATCTGTTCTCCCTATGATACTATTACCCCTCAGTTGCAGCAAGAGCTTTATTACCGGAGTCAGTATAACTTCGTCCGGCTGGAGCATGGTCGGGGGTTACCCCAGGATACAGTTATGGACAATAAGTATACTCGTTCGGCAGCTACCCTGGAGCAATGGCTGGAGCAAGGTGTTCTTAAGGTTGATGAGGTGCCGGCTATCTATCTCCACGACCACTACTTTACCCACCAGGGAAAGGAATATAGACGCCGTGGTATAATCGTCTGTGTCAGGTTAGAGGAGTGGGATAGGATGGTGGTTCGCCCTCATGAGGGCACACTAGCTGAGCCTAAGAATGACCGAGTAAGCCTGTTATGGGCTCTTCAAGCCAACACCAGCCCAATTTTGGCTCTGTTTGAAGACCAAAGACAGCAGGTGTCCTCAGTGTTAGCTGCCCAGGAGTCAAGCCAGCCTATAATTAGTTCAAGCAGTGCTAGGGGGGAAAGTCATAATGTTTGGGTTATTACTGAGCCTGAGGCTATTAATCAGATAGGTAGTAGCCTAGCTGAGCAACCGCTTTATATTGCCGATGGGCATCATCGCTATGAGAGTGCTCTTATTTACCAGCGTGAGAAGTATGCCTGCTCTTCATCAATATCGGGGGATGCGGCATTTAATTTTGTGATGATGACGCTGGTAGATTTTTCTGACCCCGGGCTTATTATTCTACCCCCTCATAGGCTGATTCGTGGCATGTCAAAATCAACCCTGAATGGGTTGATGGCTAAGTTGGGGGCGTTCTTTGAAATAGAGGAGTTGCCACTGAGTATGCCTGGTATCTGGCAACAGGTTGATGATTTATTGACGGAGACAAACCAGGTTAGGCTAGTCCTTTTTGGTTTGGCACCAGAGCACCTTTTAGTGCTCAGACTGCGTGACTTTACTGCTGTCAGCCAAATGATGCCTTACTTTCATTCTGAGATATATAAGCGGTTAGACGTTAGTATTGTTGACCATGTCATACTGGAGAAGCTGCTGGGGTTGAGTAGTGGTCGGGAGGAAGCAACCCTTGCCTATAGCTATAATAGACAGGAGGCTATAAACAGCGTATTAGACCAAGAATACCAGCTAGCACTTCTAATAAGCCCGGTTAAGGCAGAGGTGGTTAAAGCCATTGCTGATGCCGGTGACAGGTTGCCCAGGAAATCAACCTACTTTTACCCCAAACCACCGGCAGGATTAGTTTTCCATCGGCTGGTGTAAGTGCCTCTACCTTTGCTTTACAGCTTTACCAGCTTGGCGGAGTGGATATCGGGGATAGATAGTATTTGTTGCCTTTGTGCCTCAGGCAGAGGTTCATCTAAGGCTAATATCATTAGGGCTTGACCTCTGGGCTTGAGGCGGCTTAGATGCATATAGCTAATATTTATATCGGCATCACCGGCTATCTTGCCTACAGCCCCGATAAGTCCGGGACGGTCTCGGTGGTCGCTAAACAGGAAGTAAGCTCCGGTAGGCACAATATCAATCCAGTAGTTATTAAGCCGGACAATGTGTGATTCGCCACGCATTACCGTCCCGGCAACGGTACTAACCCCGGTGCTGGTGGTAACGTCTACAGTAATAAGGCTGGCGTAATTTTCGCAAGTAGCTTCCTTCTGTTCCACTACTGTCAGACCACGCTGGGCAGCCACTATGTTGGCATTGACTAGGTTAACTCGTTCCTCACTTATCTCCTCAAGTAACCCCCCGAGAATGGCTGCCTTGAGAGCATTAGTATCATAATTAGAAATCTCACCATTATATTTAATCTGGATAGCATTCATTTGTCCCTCAGCTAGCTGGCTGACCAGCTTGCCCATTGTGGCAACCAGCTTCATAAATGGTGCCAGCACTGATAGAGTTTCAGCCGAGACAAAGGGGGTATTAACCGAGTATATGGCTGGCTGTCCCTTAAATACATCAATAACCTGCTCGGCTACATCCTTAGCTGCCATGGCTTGAGCCTCGGTGGTGGAAGCTCCTAGATGGGGGGTAACAATGATGTTATCACTTTCAAGAAGGATGCTCTTTGTGGCTGGTTCGATGGCAAAGACATCTATAGCGGCGCCAGCCACTCTCTTCTCATTCACCGCCTTAGCCAGTGCTTTTTCATCAATTAGCCCACCCCGGGCACAGTTAATGATACGAACTGTTGGTTTGACCAAAGCTAGCTCTTTAGCTCCAATTAATCCCTTGGTTGATGTTGTCAATGGAAGATGGAGGGTGATAAAGTCTGATTCTTTGAGTAGCTGTTCTAGTGAAACCAGTTTCACTTGGAGTTTGTGGGCATGGTCAGTGGAAATAAAGGGGTCATAAGCGATAAGTTTCATTTCCAGACCCAGGGCACGTCTGGCTACCGCTGAACCCACATTGCCTAAGCCGATGATACCTAGTGTTTTGTTTCTGACCTGAGTACCTATGAAATCGCTTTGGCGCCATACCCTGGATTTGAGCACAGCATTAGCTTGAGGGATGTGACGGGCTAAGGAGAGCATAAGGGCAATAGTATGCTCAGCAGCCGAAATAGTGTTGCCGGTGGGGGCATTAACTACTACAATACCGCGTCGGGTTGCCTCTTCCACATCAATATTGTCTACGCCAACACCGGCTCGGGCGATGACCTGTAGTTTTCCCCCGGCTTGGATAACCTTAGCTGAGACTTGAGTCTGACTACGTACTACCAGGGCTTCGTAGTCGCCGATTATGGATATGATTTCTTCCGGCTTTAGCCCTAGCTTAACATCCACCTGGGCATAGCTACGCATAATATCTATTCCTTCATTAGAAATGGGGTCAGTTATTAAAACCTTCATTCTTAGCTAGCACTCCTAAACCCAGCCTGTGGCAATACCACTTTTAGTGCCGATATAACAGCTTTAATGTTGTCCTCAGTTACCCAGCCCAGGTGCCCGATACGAAATATTTTACCATCTAATCTCTGTTGTCCACCAGCTAGCACAACCTGGTGTTCCTGTCTGAGAATTCGGAGCATCTTTTTAGTATCAAGCCCATCTGAAGCGGCTACGGCGGTAACCGTGTTGGAGGCATAACCTTCTTCGGCGAAAAGGGATAGCCCCAGTGATTTTATTCCGTCTCGGGTAGCTTTAGCCACCCGGGCATGTCGGGCTATAATGTTGGGTAAGCTTTCCTTTAGCATTATTTCTAGCGATGCTGATAACGCAAATACCGTGGTAATGGCTGGTGTCCATGGTGTTTGCCCTATTTCTAAATAGCTCTTGGCTTTAGCAAAATTCCAGTAAAAGCGTGGCATCTTGGCCTTGGCATTTGCCTGCCATGCCTCAGGACTTAGGCTAACCATAGCTAGACCGGGGGGAGCCATCCACCCCTTCTGGGAAGCAGTAATGGTAACATCGCAGTGCCAGTCATCTACCGGCAGGTTGATTGAGCCCAAACTACTGATGGCATCAACCAGCAGTAGCTTATTGAATTCTTTTACTACCGAGCTGATTGAAGCTAGGTCATTGGTAACACCGGTAGAGGTTTCATTGTGGGTGACCAATACTGCCTTGATTTTTGGCTCAGCCTGGAGAGCCTGGCGAACAGCATCTACGTCAGCCGCTTTGCCCCACTCAAAGCCAAGGGGGATTACCTCAGCCCCAAATTGCTCGGCAATGCTGGCAAAGCGGTCTCCGAAGACACCATTGGATACTGATAATACTTTATCACCCGGAGATAAGGTGTTAACGATAGCTGCCTCTAAGCCACCTGTCCCTGAGCTGGTAAGCAAGAAAACATCGCCCTTGGTCTGAAATAATTGTTTTAGATTAGCTGTCACCCCATTTAGTATATCCCCAAATTCTTTACCCCGATGATATATCATCTGCTTGCTCATTGCCTGAAGAATATCATTGGGGAGGGGGGTTGGTCCGGGAATGCGTAGGTTTTCCATTTGTCTCCTTTACTAGGTTATTGTATCAGTATTTATAACTTTAGCAAAGCGGTGTTTGCCTACTTTAATAATGCCCTATGTTCTTAACTGTCGACCAGCATTGACACCGATGGTTTGACCAGTGATGCCACTAGACTCATCTGAGGCTAGAAATACAGCAGTATTAGCAATCTCAGCGACAGTGACCATTCTCTCCAGGGCAACGCTAGCAGACATTTCATGTGCTATCTCCTCATAGGCAAGCCCCGTAGCTTTAGCCCTAGCTTTCATCACATTCTTAATGCGTTCCCCTTCGACAGCGCCAGGGGCAATGCAGTTGACACGGATATTATACCTTCCCACTTCCAGGGCTAGGGTCTGGGTAAGCCCAATTATGCCCCATTTAGCAGCACAATATGGGCTCCTCATGGGGAATCCTCTTGTCCCTGCCGCCGAGGAGATATTGATAATATTACCGCTTTGGCGAGTGAGCATGCTCTTCAGCACCTCTCTTGAGCAGAGCATAGCTCCGGTCAGGTCTATGGCTAGCACCTCATTCCAGTCGTCTAACTTAATATCGACCACATTGGCGGTAAGTCCGGCGATGCCGCTATTATTGACCAGTATGTCAATCTGACCATATTCATTGAGGGTCTGAACCACCATCCTTTTTACCCGGTTCTCGTCAGAAATGTCGGTTTGTATGGCTGTTGCCTTTCCCCCCTTAGACCTGATTTCGTCAGCTACTGCTTCCAGCCTAGGCTGGGTACGGGCTGCTACCACTACCGCAGCTCCTTCAGCAGCAAAAGCTAAGGAAATAGCCCTGCCTATACCTACTCCGCCACCAGTGACAATAGCCACTTTTTTATTTAACCTCATAATCTACCCCCTTGTTAGTTTATTGTTATCTAAAGCTGACGTGGTTGGGGAGCACAATATATGTAACTATCTTGGTATATCAGTATTTAGAACTTTAGCAAAGCGGTGTTTGCCTACTTTAATAATACTGCCACTGTGAACCGGGGCTACATAGCTGGTTACCTTTTCACCATCTATTTCTACAGCCCCTTGGGCAATCAGTCGGCTAGCCTCACTACGGCTTTTAGTCAGATGTGTTTCCACAAGTACATCCCTAAGACCAATGCTGGTACCTAGGCTGACATAATATTCCTTTATTTCTTCAGGCACTTCCCTTTTCTGAAACACTTTAACGAAATGCTCCTCGGCTTCACTGGCTGCCTTTCGACTATAGAGTTGGGTCACAATTTCCCTAGCCAGTCGCTTCTTGAGCGTCATAGGGTTAACGATTTTATCCTTAAGCTCTTGTCTAAATTCCTCCAATTCCTGGTCAGGAACATCAGTTACTAACTCAAAGTATTGCATAATCAGGCTATCAGGAATAGACATCACTTTACCATATATCTCGTTAGGCGGCTCAGCCACGCCAATATAGTTACCCAGGCTTTTGCTCATCTTTTGGCTACCATCAGTCCCGATGAGAATAGGGACTAAAAAGATTTGCTGGGGACGCTGTTCTACCATTGATTGAAGCTCCCTGCCCACCAGTAAATTAAACTTCTGGTCAGTGCCGCCGAACTCGACATCAGCCTGGGTAGCTACTGAGTCATAGGCTTGGAGCAACGGATAGAGTAGTTCAGCTATAGTGATTGGTTGTCCAGCATCATACCGGTTACTGAAGTCTTCTCGAGCCAGCAGTTGGGCAATAGTAAACTTGCTGGTGAGCTGGATAACATCACTGAGAGTAAATTTGCCAAACCATTCACTTTGCCATCTTACCTCTGTCCTTTTCCTATCAACCACCTTGAAGAACTGCTTCATATAGGTTTCAGCATTAGCCTGGACCTGTTCCTTAGACAGCATAGGTCGGGTGACAGAAACACCACTTGGGTCACCAATCCGAGCTGTCCAATCACCAACAATGAGGATGACTTGATGCCCTAATTCCTGAAATTGGCGTAGCTTCCTGAGTGCTACCATATGACCCAGGTGGATATCGGGAAAACTGGGGTCGAAACCTTCTTTTAGCCGTAGTTGTTTGCCTGAGCGTAGTAGCTCTGCCAGCTCTTCTTCAACTATAATTTCAGCTACCCCTCGCTTTAGCAAGTGGTTAATATCTTGACTGATTATAACTTTTTCACCAGTATCCATACCTAGTTTCTACCCTGCGAGTTTAATATAGCTCTGCCTTGTTTTATGTCCTCTGTTATTTGTTTCTTTAGTTCCTTTGCGGTGGCGAATTGCTTCTCACCACGAAGTCGCTCCATGAAATCAATTTTTAGCTGGCGCCCATATAGGTCACTATGGTAGTCAAGGACGTAAACCTCTACGGTGGGCTCGCTGCCACCGAAAGTAGGGCGCTTGCCAATATTAGTCATTGATTGGTAGGCTTTATCATCAATGTAAGCCCAGGTAGCATAAACGCCCTGGGCAGGGAGAGCCTGTTCCGGGTTTATGTCCAGATTGGCGGTGGGGAAGCCTAACTCCAAGCCTCGACCTGCTCCTCTGGTTACCTGCCCGCTCAGGCTAAAGGGACGGTCTACCAGGTTAAGCACCTTTTTCATATCTCCATTAGCTAGAGCCTTCCTGATAGCTGTGCTGCTTACCACTTCACCGTTTATCATTATAGGGGGTATTATTGTTACACTGAAGTTCATATCTTGTCCCAAGGTGCGCAGGGTATTAGTGTTGCCTTCTCGGTTTCGGCCTAAGGCAAAGTCAGGTCCAATTACCAGTCCGCACATTCTGAGGTATCTCTTCAGTAGACTGACGAATTGGCGAGCGCTGAGCTGAGCTAGCTCCCTGGTGAAGGGTAAGGTAATGACGGCTTCAACGCCTTCATTTTTGAGAAGGTTAGTTCTTTCAGTGAGGTCAGTCAAGAAGGGTAGCTTGGTTTGAGGTGACAGCACCTCTTGGGGATGGTGTCGGAAAGTTACCACTCCACTAAGCAAATTCTGCTGCTTGGCCTGCTCCTTTAGTTGTGAAATCAGGTATTTATGACCGAGGTGAACCCCGTCGAAAACCCCGATGGTTAGTAGCATGTCTTTCTTAGGTGATAACCTAGCTAGCTCTTCCTCTACCTGCATGACCCCTTCCCCTGAGCAGGATTGCTAATAGGATATAATACTGGACAGCCAAGGGATAAATAAGGGCGATTTACATAGCCCCACTAAAAGTGGTTTAATATTATCATAAGCCTATTTAAGCGTCAACTACGAATGTTGATTGTTGACAATTAACCTTTAGTTGTGTTAAATTATAAATTTAGCTATAATTGATTAAGATTCGGTCTTCGATTTATCATTATGGCTTTTAATGGATGAGCTTTAGCTCATCCATTAAAATTGTGTGGGATAGAAGGAGGGACGATTGCCTACTGTTAATCAGCTTGTCCGTAAAGGGCGTAAGAAGGTTATCAAGAAAACCAAAACGCCGGCATTGGGGCTTAGTTATAATGCTTTGAAGAATAAGCTGCAGCGGGGGAAGGGCTCTCCGCAGAAGCGAGGGGTTTGTATTCAGGTTAAGACTACCACCCCGAAGAAGCCTAATTCGGCGCTGCGTAAAATAGCTAGAGTGCGGCTGACCAATGGCATAGAGGTAACAGCTTATATTCCTGGGGAGGGGCATGAGTTGCAGGAACACTCTGTAGTCCTAATCCGTGGCGGGCGGGTGAAGGATTTACCCGGTGTTCGTTATCATATCATCCGAGGGGCACTGGATGCTAGTGGGGTAGCTAACCGTCGTCAAGGTCGCAGTAAGTATGGCAGCAAACGAACCAAAGGTCTGGCTGAAGGTGCTTAGATTAGGGAGGTAAAATGCCAAGGCGAGCCCCAGCTATAAAAAGAGAAATATCACCTGAGGCTAAGTATAGCAATGTAACTGTAGTCAGGTTGATTAATAAAATAATGAGATGTGGCAAAAAAAGCACGGCGGAGAGGATTGTATATGGTGCTTTAGATATTATGGAGCAACAGGGAGCGAAAGCCCCAATCACTGTCTTAGAACAGGCGGTAAGGAATGCAACCCCTCTGCTTATGGTTAAGCCACGCCGTGTTGGTGGTGCTACCTATCAGGTGCCAGTGGAGATTCGGCCTGACCGTGGCCTTTCTCTAGCTATACGCTGGTTGGTAGCATCAGCCAGAGCCAGGACAGGCAAATCTATGGTGGAGAAGTTGGCGGCTGAACTTAGTGATGCCTCGAAGGGACAGGGGGTAACTATCAAAAAGCGTGAGGATACTCATAAAATGGCTGAGGCTAATAGAGCCTTTGCCCACTTTAGATGGTGAGAGGTTATACATTATTACTTCTGATGTTAAACTAAACAGCCCGATATTAGAAAAGCTCAAGGTAAAGGATAGGATTGTGCCTAGGAGATTCCCATTAGAGCGCATACGAAATATAGCTATTATTGCTCACATTGATGCCGGTAAGACCACCGTCACCGAGAGGATATTATATTATACTGGTCGTACCCATAAGATTGGTGGTGTGGATGAAGGAACAGCAGTGATGGATTGGATGGAGCAGGAAAAGGAGCGGGGTATTACTATTATGGCTGCGGCTACTACCTGTTATTGGCAGAACCACCGCATCAATATTATTGATACCCCGGGGCATGTCGATTTTACTGCCGAGGTAGAACGCTGCCTTAGAGTATTGGATGGGGGAGTAGTAGTTTTCGATGCCGTGGCCGGGGTTGAGGCTCAGTCGGAGACAGTGTGGCGACAGGCTGATAGATATAATGTACCTAGAATTTGCTTCATCAATAAGATGGACCGGATGGGGGCTAATCTTAACCGCACTTTGTCTATGATTAAGGAGCGACTAAACGCCAAGCCCCTGCTTATACAATTACCTTTAGGCAGCGAAGCCTCATATGAGGGCATCATTGACTTATTAGAGAATAAAGCGTGGCGGTTTGATGGTAGTCCTGATTCGAAGCCGCTGGAGGTAGCTATTCCTGATTCAGAGCAGGCAAAGTATACTGAATTTCGTCAGGCACTGATTGAAAATTTGGCTGAATTAGATGACCGGATTATGGCAGCCTATCTTAGTGGTAGCAGTATTACTGCCGCTGAGTTAAAGCTAGCCTTAAGAAGGGTAACCTTAGCTAATAAAGGGATACCTATTCTTTGTGGCAGTGCCCTGAGGAATAAAGGTATTCATCCCTTACTTGATGCTATTGTAAGCTATCTCCCGTCTCCATTAGATGTGCCGCCGGTAAAGGCTATTGATGCCAAGCTAGGAGCTGAAGTCACTCGCTCAGCCAGAGATGAGGACCCCTTTTCAGCACTAGCCTTTAAGGTAGTTTCTGACCCGTTTATGGGCAGGCTGGTCTATCTTAGAGTGTATTCTGGACGAGTAGAAGCGGGAGCGCAGATATTTAACTCAACCCGAGGTAAAAAGGAGCGTATTGGGCGGCTATTATTAATGCACGCCAATCATCGTGAGGAGATAGTTGAGGCCGACACCGGGGCTATCGTGGCTACGCTAGGTCTTAAGAATACCTTTACTGGCGATACTCTGTGTCATCCCTCTCAGCCGGTGCTTCTTGAATCTATCCGCTTCCCTGAGCCAGTGCTGTCTATTGCTATTGAGCCCAGAACCAGGGCTGACCAAGACAAGATAGGAGAAGCCTTGCAAAGGTTGACCGAGGAGGACCCTACCTTTAAGGTAGATTACAACGAGGAGACAGGACAGACCATTATTTCAGGTATGGGTGAGCTTCACCTGGAGGTCATAGTAAGTAGATTACTTAGCGAGTTTAGAGTGGGGGCAAAGGTGGGTAAGCCGCGGGTTGCCTATAAGGAGACTATTACTATACCGGTGCGAGCTGAAGGGAAATTTGTTCGGCAAACTGGAGGTCATGGTCAATATGGCCATGTTTGCCTTGAGCTTGAACCTATGGAGCCAGGCAGCGGCTTCCAGTTTGTTGACCGTATTAGAGGTGCCACTATACCCAAGCAGTATATTCCAGCGACGGAGGCTGGTATTAAACAGGCTATGCAGACCGGGGTGTTGGCTGGCTATCCTTTGGTCGATATTAAAGCCATCCTTTATGACGGCAGTTATCATGAGGTTGACTCCTCAGAGATAGCCTTTAAGATGGCTGGCTCAATGGCTCTAAAGAATGGTGCCATTAAAGCCAAACCTATCCTTCTGGAGCCGATTATGAAGCTAAATGTAGTTGCACCTGGGGAATTTCTGGGTGATGTAATAAGTGACCTCAGTTCGAGGCGAGCGCATGTTAATAGCATCGAGACGCAGGGTGAAATGTTAGTTATTTATTCCCTGATACCGTTAGCTGAGGCCTTTGGCTATGCCACCACGCTCAGGTCACTAACCCAGGGCAGGGCAACCCATTCTATGGAATTCTATCGCTATCAGGAGCTACCAACTGAATTGGCTGACCAGATTAAAACTAGAGGTAGAGGCTATGCCTAAGCAAAAGATTCGTATCAAGCTAAAGGGTTATGACCACAAAATACTTGACCAATCGGCAGAGCAGATTGTGGCTGCTGTAGAGGCTACTGGAGCTGTTGTTTTGGGACCGGTGCCTCTGCCTACTCATATCCAGAAGTTTTGTGTCATCCGCTCCCCCTTTATAGATAAAGACTCGCAGGAGCAGTTTGAAATTCGAACCCATAAGCGTCTTATTGACATTATAGAGACAACTTCTAAAACGATAGACGCCTTAACCAACTTGAACCTACCCGCCGGGGTTGAGATAGATATTAAGTTATAACAGGGTATTAGAAATATGATTGAAGGAATTATTGGCAAAAAACTGGGTATGACCCAGATATTTAGGGACAATGGTACAGCGGAGGCAGTAACCGCTATTGAGGCTGGTCCGTGCTCTGTGATACAGGTTAAAACTGTGGCTAAGGAGGGGTATAATGCTGTTCAGCTTGGATTTGGTGAAGCTAAGCGGCTCAACTCTCCTCAGCAGGGGCATCTCAAGGGGCTAGGGCAGTTTAACTATCTTAGGGAATTCAGAGTGGGTGATAGTGAAGCTATTAAAGCAGGGGAGAGGATTGATGTTAGCCTGTTTAAGGCAGGTGACCTGGTTGATATTACCGGCGTGTCAAAGGGTAAGGGCTTTGCTGGTGTAGTAAAACGACATCACTTTGCCGGTGGACCCAAAACGCAAGGGCAGTCAGACCGACACCGTCACCCAGGCTCTATAGGGTCTACTACCTCTCCAGGTAGGGTATTTAAAGGGATGCGGATGGCAGGGCATATGGGAGATAGAAAGACAACGGTGCGTCATCTAGAGGTATTTGAAGCTGACTCTGCCCGTAACCTATTACTGGTTAAGGGGGCGATACCTGGGGGCAGAAATGGGCTGCTAATAATAAAGAAATCAAGTAGGGAGAAGTAAGGAAGTGGAAGTTCCAGTTTATAGCCTTACCAGAGAGGTAGTTAAACACATTGAGATAAGCGATGATGTTTTTGGTGTGCCATTTAACCAGGCAGTAGTGCACCAGGCAATGGTAAGACAGCGGGCAAATGCTCGCCAGGGAACAGCTAACACTAAAACTCGTGGTGAGGTCTCTGGCAGCACGAGGAAGTTGTATGCACAGAAGCATACTGGTCACGCTCGGGCTGGCAGTATTCGGTCGCCACTGCGCCGGGGAGGAGGTATCGTTTTTGGTCCTAAGTCACGGAGCTATAGGCAGGCAATGCCTAAAAAGATGCGTCAACTAGCTCTAAGGTGTGTCCTATCGGCTAAAGCTGGGGATGGAGAGTTAATGGTTTTGGAGCAATTGAAGCTTGATGAGCCTCGGACAAAGGATATGGTACGGATTTTAGCAGCACTAGGGGTGGACTCCTCAGCTCTTATCGCTACCTCTGAACCAGATGAAAATGTAGTTAAATCAGCTCGTAATCTAGCCGGAATTAAGACAATTCCAGCCAGTTTACTTAATGTGGTTGACATCCTTTCCTATAAGATGCTATTGATGACTGAGGCTGCGGTGCGCAAGACGGAACAGCTATGGGGGAAGGGATTATCTGAAGGAGGAAGCAATGCATCTCTACGAGGTGTTACGCCGTCCGTTAATAACTGAGAAAAATACTGCGCTTCAAGCTCAAGGTAAATACGCCTTTGAAGTAGCCAGGGGGTCTAACAAGCCTCAGATTAAACAGGCTGTGGAAAAGGCATTCAAGGTCAAGGTGACCGCGGTTAATGTAATGACCATGCCTAGCAAGAGGCGAAGGGTAGGCAGACGACAGGTATTAACCCAGTCCTGGAAAAAAGCAGTTGTCACCCTCAAGACAGGGGACAAAATAGAACTCTTTGAAGGTGTTTAATAATAAAGGGGAAGTTTGAAGGGGCGAAGCCCATTCAAAAACCTACCTTCCCCCTCTCCTTCAAAGGAGAAAAATATAAAAGGAGAGTAAAAGAGAGGCGAAGCCTCTCTTATATAACCAACTTCCCCTCCCTTGTAAGGGAGGGGAAGTTAAGGGGGTAGGTTGCTAAGTAGATATCTAAATGGGATGGTTGATGACTGCGAGGAAAAATTAAGGAGATTATATTAAAAAATGGCATTAAAGGTATATCGCCCAACCTCTCCTGGTAGGCGGGGTATGAGTGGCTCTACCTTTGAGGAAATAACTAAGGGCGAGCCGGAAAAATCACTGCTTATGCCTCTTAAAAGCAGGGCTGGGCGTAACAATCAGGGGAGAATAACGGTTCGTCACCGAGGTAGCGGGGCGAAGCGGAGGCTCCGTATTATTGACTTTAAGCGGGATAAGATTGGTGTTCCCGGTAGAGTGGCGGCTATTGAATATGACCCTAACCGTTCAGCACGTATTGCTCTCATTCACTACGCTGATGGGGAGAAGCGTTACATCCTGGCTCCCTCAGGGCTTGGTGTCGGGGATACAGTGAAGTCGGGTAGTGATGCTGAAGTAAAACCAGGGAATGCTTTACCCTTGAGGTTGATTCCAAGTGGGACTTTAATCCATAATATTGGCTTGAGGAGGGAGAGTGGGGGGCAGTTGGTGCGGAGTGCTGGAACTGCGGCTCAACTTATGGCAAAAGAAGGTGAATATGCCCTAGTTCGGTTACCGTCTAGTGAGGTGCGGCGTATTCGTAGCGATTGCTTAGCTACCATTGGGCAAGTAGGGAATGTTGACCATCAGAGTATTAAGTTGGGCAAGGCAGGTCGCAAACGGTGGTTAGGTTGGCGACCTACGGTGAGGGGTTCAGCGATGAGTCCACGTGACCACCCTCATGGCGGTGGAGAAGGTAGGTCGCCGATAGGTATGCCTGGACCTAAAACACCCTGGGGGAAGCCAGCTCTGGGCTATAGAACTCGCAAGTCAAAGGCTTCAGATAAGATGATTGTTAAGCGCCGGGAGAAGTAGATAAGATGTCAAGGTCAACTAAGAAGGGACCAGCCATTGATGCTAAGCTGCTAAAGAAAGTGGATGCGCTTATTCGCTCTGGTCAGAAGGCAGTAATAAAAACCTGGTCTCGTTCTTCTACCATCCTACCCCGGATGGTAGGGCTTACTATTGGGGTGCACGATGGGCGGAGACATGTGCCTATCTTTATCATTGAAAATATGGTGGGGCACAAGTTAGGTGAGTTTGCTTTAACTCGAACTTTTAGGGGTCATACCTCCAGGGTGGAAAAAACTACTCAGATAAGAAGTAAAACGTAGGTTTAGGTAGGGCATAGGATGGAAGTAAGGGCAGTAGCTAAAGATACCGGTATATCACCTGGTAAGGTGCGCCCGCTAGTAGATATGGTGCGGGGCAAGAAGGTGGATGAAGCATTGACCATACTCAAGTTTACGCCGACACCGACGGCTCGAGTGGTAGCCAAGGTAGTAAAATCAGCGGCAGCTAATGCTGAGAATAATTTTCAGATGTCCCCTTCGGATTTGAAGATTATCAATATCTTTGCTGATGAGGCACGAACTTTGAAGAGGTTTCGCCCCCGGTCTCGAGGGCGAGTTAGCCCTATCCTTAAACGGTCTAGCCATATTACAGTTATTGTTGCTGAAGTGGAGGCTTAATGGGACGTAAAGTTCATCCGATGGGCTTTAGACTTGGTGTCATACGTGATTGGCAGGCAAAGTGGTATGCCGATAAGCATTATGCCGAGTTTTTGCAGGAAGACCTGAAGCTGAGGCAGGCTATTCAATCAAAGTATAATGAAGCTGGTATCTCACAAGTTCAGATTGAGCGCCAGGCAAATAAGGTGCTGGTAACTATTTATACTGCCCGGCCTGGCGTTGTCATTGGTAGGGGAGGACAACGAGTTGATGAAATGAGGCAGCACCTTGAGAGCCTTGTCGGCAAGAGGATTCAATTGAATATCCAGGAGATTCGGCAGCCTGAGCTTGATGCTTATTTGGTAGCAAGGTCGTTGGCTGAGCAGATTGAGCGCCGTGTTGCTTACCGGAGGGCTATGAAACAGGCAATTTTTCGTACCATTCAGGCTGGGGCTAAGGGAATAAGAATCAATTGTGCTGGTAGATTAGCCGGTGCTGAGATAGCTCGCCGCCAGACGATGCATCAGGGGCAGGTGCCTCTGCATACCTTACGAGCTGATATTGATTATGGCTTGACTGAGGCGCGTACCACCATGGGTCGAATCGGGGTAAAGGTGTGGATATATAAGGGTGATATTCTTCCACAACCTAAGGTGGTGGAAGTTGAGGGAATACCTGTAGAAGCAGAGGTAAAACCTGCTGAAGCAGAAGTGAAGCCTGTAGAAGCAGAAGTGAAGCCTGTTGAAGCAGAAGCGAAACCTGTTGAAGCAAAGGTGAAGCCTAAAAAACCGAAAACGAAGCCTATTGAACCAGCGGTGAAACCTGTTGAAGCAAAGGTGAAGCCTAAAAAACCGAAAACGAAGCCTATTGAACCAGAGGTGAAACCTGTAGAAGCAGAGGTGAAGCCTAAAAAACCGAAAACGAAGCCTATTGAACCAGAAGCGAAACCTGCTGAGGCAGAGGTGAAGCCTGTTGAAGCAGAAGCGAAGCCTAAAAAACCGAGAGTGAAGCGTACTAAACCGACAGCCAGTAGGAGTGTGAAGGCAGAGTCGGTTACTTCTGTAGAAAAAGAGGAGAAGGATGCAACAACCAAAGCGGGTGAAATACCGCAAGACTCATAAAGGACACCGCCGGGGTAGAGCCCAGGTAGGGAACACGGTGGTTTTTGGCGATTTTGGTTTGCAGGCGCTAGAGTCTGCTTGGCTGACTAGCCGACAAATTGAAGCAGCCCGGCGGGCTATGACTCGCTATATTCGCCGTGGCGGGCAAATCTGGATACGCATTTTCTCTGATAAACCAGTTACCAAGAAGCCGGCTGAGACCCGTATGGGTGGGGGTAAGGGTTCCCCAGACCATTGGGTAGTTGTGGTTAAACCGGGGAGAATTCTGTTTGAGATGAGCGGTGTTGGTGAGGGGACGGCTAAAGAGGCGATGCGCCTGGCTTCATATAAGCTGCCGATAGGCACCAAATTTGTGCTAAGGGAAACCGGTGTAACCGTTGGTAGTGATTCTGTAACTAGGGAGCTAGCGCAAGTTGAAGATTGAGGAAATTCGAGCTCTCAATCCTGAGGAATTGGCAAAGCAACTGGAGGCAGCTCATCAGGAGCTTTTTGACCTTCGCTTTCGCTTGGCCACCAAGCAGTTGGTAAACCACCGCGAAATTTGGAGGGTGAAAAAGAAAATTGCTAGGCTGAAGACTATAATGAGGGAAAGGGAACCAGGGCTAAGGTAGGTTCTTAAGTCTATGGAAAAGAAACGCAAAACCAGGTTCGGTCGTGTGGTGAGTAATAAGATGGATAAGACGGTGGTGGTGGCTGTAGAAACACTCAGGCATCATCCGCTATATAAGAAGACTATCAAGAGAGCGGTTAGGTATAAGGCTCATGATGAAAAGAATGAGTGTGGGCCAGGGGATATAGTAAAGATTGTAGAAACGCGTCCTCTATCGAGAGAGAAGCGATGGCGAGTAGCCGAGATAATAACCAAGGGAGAGGTGGTGGCAGTTCAGCCTAAGGAAATAATCTGAAATTAGTTTCAGGATAAAATGATATGATTCAAAAAGAAACTAGGCTTAAGGTGGCAGATAATACCGGTGCCCGCCAGCTTTTGTGTATTAATGTGCTGGGCGGCTCAGGCAAGAGATATGCTCGGGCGGGTGATGTCATTGTGGCTTCAGTTAAAAAAGCAACTCCAGTGGCAGTGGTGAAGAAGGGAGAAGTAGTCAGAGCGGTTATCGTTCGCTGCGCTCAGCCGTATCGGCGTCCCGATGGCTCTTATATTAGGTTTGATGAGAATGCTGCCGTGATTCTCACCGATAAAAATAACCCTAAAGGGACCCGAATATTTGGACCAGTAGCTAGGGAGCTGAGAGAGAAAAATTTTACCAAGATTATATCGCTGGCACCTGAAGTTTTGTAAGGAAAGCGGGCTATGAAGATTAGAAAGAATGATACCGTGCTGGTTATCGCTGGTAAAGATAAGGGTAAAAAGGGTAAGGTGCGCTTTGCTTACCCCAAGGATGAACGGCTTCTGGTCGAAGGTGTCAACTTTATCAAAAAGCATACCAGGGCAACCGGTCAAGTTAGGCAAGCGGGCATAATAGAACGGGAGGCGCCAATTCATGTGTCAAATGTTATGCTGCTATGCAATAAGTGTAATCGTCCTACCCGAATTGGTTTCCGCTTTTTAGAGGTTGGTAAGAAAGTTCGGATTTGTCGCTCTTGCGGTGAGGTAATTGATTAAATGTCACTATTGAAGGAAAGGTATAGAAAAGAGATTAGCCACAACCTAATGGAGCTTTACGGCTATAAAAATATAATGCAGGTGCCCCGTTTGGACAAGGTGGTGCTTAATATTGGCGTGGGGGAAGCAATTCGCGATGCCAAGGCTCTGGAAGCGGCTGAGAGGGACTTGGCGGCTATTTCAGGGCAACACCCGGTGACCACCCGCGCCAAGAAGTCTATTGCTTCCTTTAGGTTGAGGACGGGGATGCCTATTGGGTTAAAGGTAACCCTGCGGGGGGAGCGCATGTATGACTTTTTTGACAAGCTGGTAAATGCTGTCTTACCCCGTATACGTGAGTTTCAAGGGGTTTCCCCAAACTCCTTTGATGGTCAGGGCAACTACACCTTGGGGTTTAAGGAGCAAATCATCTTTTCTGAAATAGATTACGATAAGATAGACAGGCTACGGGGGCTAGAAGTGTCAATTATCACTACGGCTAAGACAGACGAGGAGGGCAGGCATCTGTTGGAGTTATTAGGTATGCCTTTTGCTAAGGATTGAGGTAGGAATGGCTAAAAAGTCAAAAATTTTAAAGTCGGAGCGTCCTGCTAAATATAGGGTGCAGCAGCATAATCGGTGTGGCTTGTGTGGCCGGCCTCGTGCCTATATCCGTAAGTTTGGCTTGTGTCGTATTTGCTTTCGTAAACTAGCCCTGGCTGGTCAGATTCCCGGGGTGAGAAAATCAAGCTGGTAATTAGATATGACTATCTCTGACCCAATTGCAGATATGCTAACCCGAATACGCAACGCCATTATGGTGAGGCATGATTCTGTGCTGATACCAGCCTCAAGGATGAAGCTGTCTATAACTAAAATCCTTAAGGAGGAGGGTTTTATTAATGATTATGAGGTGCTTAGGGGCAAGCCGCACCGAGTAATTAAGATTTATCTCAAATATAAGGATAAAATTCAGCCACTCCTTTCTGGGTTGGAGCGAGTAAGTAAGCCTGGGTTAAGGGTATATGTTGAGCGGAAGGAGATTCCCCGTGTTTATGGTGGTTTGGGCATTGCTATTGTTTCTACTCCTAAGGGTGTGATGACTGGACAGCAAGCCTGGCGCCAAGGGGTTGGTGGTGAACTTTTATGCTATGTATGGTAAACCAATTTTGGGGGGTATATGTCTAGAGTAGGGCGGATGCCTATAACTGTGCCACCAGGTGTGGCAGTAAATATAAAGCAGGATGAGGTTACTGTAACCGGACCTAAAGGGGAGCTTCGTCGTCGTTTTAACCCTGATATGTCTATTACCCTAAACAATAATAGCCTGATAGTGTCGCGACCTAGTGATAGTAAGCTACATCATTCCTTGCACGGGCTGACACGAAGCCTTTTGGCTAACATGGTGGATGGAGTAACTGGTGGCTTTGAGAAGAACCTTGAAATAGTAGGTGTGGGTTATCGGGTTGAAAAAGCAGGAGATAAGCTGGTAATTCGTGTCGGATATTCACATCCTGTGGAGGTATCACCGTTGCCAGGTGTGTCCCTATTTGTGGAGGGGACGAATCGCATTAAGGTTACCGGGATTGACAAGGAAGTGGTTGGCGAGATGGCAGCTAAAATTCGGGCTATTCGTCCCCCTGATGCTTATAAAGGCAAGGGTATTAGATACGCTGGGGAGTCAATTCGCCTTAAACCAGGCAAGGCAGGTAAGGCTATAGGTAAGAAAGAGTAATGGGAAAAAGTGAGCCAAGAGCAGCCCGTATTAGAAGACACCGCCGGGTCAGAGCCAAGGTGGGAGGCATATCCTCTAGACCTCGTTTGTGTGTTTTCCGTAGCCTGAACCATATTTATGCTCAGGTTGTTGATGATTCACAAGGGCACACGCTAATCTCCGCATCAACCCTTGACCCGGAGATAAAAAATGAGGTAATGGGCAAAGTAAAGGTGGCTAGGGCAGAGCTTGTCGGTTCTCTAGTAGCTAAGCGAGCCTTAAGTAAAGGGATAAACCAAGTGGTTTTCGACCGTGGTGGATACAAATATCACGGCAGGGTTAAAGCCCTGGCTGAGGCTGCTCGGCAAGGGGGATTGAAATTTTAAGGGAGTTGGTTTTAACATAGGTGAAAGCGCCAATAAGTAAGATAGACCCAACCGAACTGACACTGAGTGATAAGCTGGTCTATATCAATCGTGTGGCTAAGGTGGTGAAAGGGGGGAAACGCCTCAGCTTTAGTGCCCTAGTGGTAACCGGGGATGGTAATGGGCATGTAGGTATTGGTGTCGGTAAGGCAAATGAGGTGCCAGTGGCAATTAACAAGGCTGGCGCTGTTGCCAGAAAGAATTTGATTAAAGTGCCGTTAGCTGGGACTACTATTCCCCATGAAATGATGGTTAAATTTGGAGCAGCCAAGGTCTTGCTAAAACCAGCCGGACCAGGTATAGGTATCATTGCCGGTGGTAGTATTCGAGCTGTGCTCGAGGCATCTGGAATTAAGGATATTCTGACTAAATCGCTGGGTAGCTCAAATAGGATTAATATGGCTAAAGCAACGATGCTTGCCCTCAGTCAACTTAGAAACCCAAAAGAGGAGTTAGCCAAACGCAAGCCAGCACCCAAGGTTGAAGAGGAGGTAACCGGTGGCTAAGCTGTGTATCACCTGGGTTAAAAGTGGTATTGGCTATGCTGAGGACCAGAAGAGAACCCTGAAGGCTCTCGGCTTTAATCGGCTAAATCAGAGTGTTACCCATAGTGACTGCGCCTCAATCCGAGGCATGATTAACAAGGTGAGACATCTAGTCAAGGTGGAGGAGTCGTGAGGCAGGATAAACTTTCCCCAGCCCCTGGCTCTAAGCGGAGCCGGAAGCGAGTGGGTCGGGGGGATGGTAGTGGACATGGCACCTATTCAGGGCGGGGTAGTAAAGGGCAGAAATCTCGTTCTGGCTATAAAATGAGCCGTGGCTTTGAAGGTGGGCAGTTGCCTTTAATTAAGCGCTTGCCGCGGAAGCGCGGCTTTGTCAATATTTTTAGGACTGAGTATAGCATTGTTAATGTAGACAAGCTTAATATGTTTGAGGCTGGTAGTGAGGTAACACCAGAAAGATTGCTAGCGGCTGGGGTGGTGAAATCGCTACGGCACCCAATTAAGATTCTAGCTGAGGGTGATATTAGTCATCCCCTTTTGGTAAAGGCAAACAGGTTCTCGGCTGCGGCAAAAGCCAAGATTGAGGCAGCCGGGGGCAAAACGGAGGAGGTGGGGTATGAGACCAAGGCAAACTAGACCACGCTTGCTCTGGGCGATGCTTGATGCCTTCCGTCTACCTGATTTAAGGAGCCGAATTCTCATTACCCTGGGCATTCTAGTAGTGTTCCGCTTTGTGGCTCATGTGCCCCTTCCCGGGGTGAATGCTGAAGCCTTGCGCCAGCTATTTGAGCGTAACGCCATGCTGGGCATGCTAGATATGTTTAGTGGCGGTGCCCTGAGGTACTTCAGTGTGGCGGCGATGGGGGTTTATCCTTATATAACGGCTTCAATTATTATGCAGCTAATGGTGCCTATTATCCCACGGTTGCAGGCCCTTTCTCAGGAAGGAGAGGCGGGTAGGAATAAGATTAATCTAATTACCCATTGGTTGACGGTGCCCATGGCAGGTCTCGCCGGTTATGGGCAGTTAGTCTTGCTCCAGCGTGAGGGTGTGGTCAGTAGTGCTGCCGGGCTGCCCACGGTAGCTATGGTTCTGGCGATGATAGCCGGCACCATGTTCTTGGTCTGGCTAGGTGAGCTTATTAGTGAATACGGTATTGGCAATGGCATATCTATAATAATCTTTGCCGGCATTGTGGCTGGCTTACCCGAAATGATTGGTCGAGGTTTTTTGGCTAAGGAGCAATTTGGCGGTTTAGCCTTTTATGTTCTCATTGCCTTAATTACTACTGTGGTGATAGTTATCTTTACCGAGGCACACCGTCGTATTCCTGTTCAGTATGCTCGTAGCGTCTTTCGTAGCGGTCGTATGTATAAACAATCAGGCGAGACCCATATCCCGCTGCGAGTAAACACGGCTGGCATGATACCCCTTATCTTTGCTATGTCGCTGGTAATGTTCCCCGGTGTGATAGCCAGTTATTTTGCCAATCCAACTGGTGCTGAACCTAACCTGGCTAATCATATTATGAATTTGTTTAATTCTAATGCAGCACTGCCTATGGGTCTATTTTACTGGGGTCTCTATTTCCTGCTAACGGTTGCTTTTGCCTTCTTTTATACTATGGTGATTTTTCAGCAGCAGGATTTGCCCGGTGTCTTACAACGGCAGGGAGGATTTATTCCCGGGATTCGACCAGGGAGACATACCGCTGATTATCTTAATCAGGTTATTAAGCGTATTACCTGGGGAGGAGCTCTTTTTCTGGCTATAGTGGCGGTAATGCCCTTTGTGGCTCGAGAGGTTACCAATGTTCAGGTGATACAGCTATCCAGTATGGGTTTACTTATTGTGATTGGTGTTGTTTTGGATACCATGAAGCAGCTAGAGGCGCAATTAGTGATGCGCCACTATGAAGGCTTTATCAAATAGGATTAAAAGGTGTATATTATCTTATTAGGTGCTCCCGGGGCGGGCAAGGGAACGCAGGCTGTTTATGTAGCTCAGGAGTTGAATTTGGTTCATATTGCTACTGGCGACCTATTTCGCCAGGCAATAGAGCAAGGGACCAAGTTAGGCATGCAGGCTGAGTCTTATATGGAAAAGGGAATTCTGGGTCCTGACGAAATAACAATAGGAATGGTTCTTGAGCGTATATCGGCTCCAGATTGTGAATCTGGGGTAGTTTTTGATGGCTTTCCCAGGAATCTGGCACAGGCTGAGGCATTGGATGAAGCCCTAGCCAAGCAGGCTAAGGCTATAGATATGGTGGTATATATCAAGGTCTCTGAAGAGGAGCTTCTCAGGCGGCTTAGTGGGCGCTGGATTTGCCGCGACTGTCAAACGCCGTATCATGCCGTTAATTCTCCCCCAAAGGTTTGGGGTAGGTGTAACCAGTGCGGTGGTGAGCTATATCAACGCCCTGATGATACCAATGAAATAGTTAAGAAGCGGTTGCAGGTCTACTTTACCGAGACAGCTCCCCTTATTGATTATTACACTCGGCTAGGTAAGCTAATGGAGGTAGATGGGGAGGGGAGCATAGACGAGGTGGGGAGGCGAATGGTTGTAGCCCTTCGTTGAGGAGAGTTTGTCACTAGATGAGCATAATTATTAAGTCCGACCGTGAGATTGCGGTTATGCGGCAAGCAGGTAGGATTGTGGCTGCTGTACTGGGGGTGCTGAGTGAGCAAGTGAGACCGGGGATGAAAACTAAGGAGTTAGATATTATCACAACTAGAGAAGCAGACAGACTAGGAGCTAAGCCCTCGTTTAAGGGATACCGGGGATTTCCAGCTAATCTCTGTGTGTCAGTAAATGACGAGGTAGTGCATGGGATTCCCGGGGAGAGGGTTTTAGACGAAGGTGATATTGTATCCCTTGACTTTGGAGCCATTTTTATGGGTTTTCAGGGTGATGCTGCGGTGACAATAGGTGTGGGAGAGATTAGCTCACAGGCTAAACAGCTTATGGAAACTACTGAAGGTGCCCTAAAGGCTGGCATCGCTGCCGCTTATTCCGGGGCAAGATTGGGAGATATTTCAGCCGCCATTCAGAACTATGCTGAGTCAAGGGGCTGTTCAGTAGTCCGTGAGTATTCCGGGCATGGCATTGGGCGGGAGATGCACGAGGAGCCTCAAATACCTAACTTTGGTCTACCGGGACAGGGACCAGTGTTGAAGAAAGGCATGACCCTTGCCCTTGAACCTATGGTGAATGCTGGTGACTGGCGAACTCGGCTTGGTGATGACCACTGGACGGTATTTACTGCTGATGGGAGTCTCTCAGCCCATTTTGAACATACCATTGCCATTACTGATGGTGAGCCAGAGGTGCTTACTATTGTATAGAGAAGGAGTTTATGCCTAAGAAAGAGGCTATTGAGGTTGAGGGGACAGTAGTGGAGCCTCTGCCTAATGCTATGTTTCGAGTTGAGTTGCCTAATGGACATAAGGTACTGGCTCACATTTCGGGTAAGATAAGAATGCATTATATTAGAATTTTGCCTGGTGACAAGGTATTAATAGAACTTTCTCCTTATGACCTGAGTCGAGGTAGGATTACCTATCGTTTTAAGTAATGAGGACTTATTATGAAAGTTAAAGCTTCAGTTAAGGTTAGATGTGAAAAATGTAGAGTGGTAAAGCGGCGAGGGGTGGTCAGGGTTATTTGTCCTAACCCTAGGCATAAGCAGAGGCAGGGTTAATTTTCTATGAGCAAGGAGGGAGTCTAATGCCACGTATAGCCGGGGTAGATATACCCAAAAATAAGCAAATTTTGGTCTCGCTACAGTATATCTATGGCATTGGTTCTACCTTGAGCCAAAGGATTCTAACTCGGACCGGTATTAATCCTGATACTAAGGCGGATAGCCTTACTGAAGAAGAGGTTAATCGTCTCCGGGAGCTTATTGACCGTGAGTATAAGGTTGAGGGTGAGCTTAGAAAAGAGGTTAACCTTAACATCAAGCGCCTCATCGACATTGGTAGCTACCGGGGTATCAGGCATCGACATGGGTTACCGGTCAGGGGGCAACGAACCCGAACCAATGCTCGTGCCAGGCGTGGTCCTCGTAAAACAGTAGCTGGTAGAGGGCAGAAGCGCGGCGCCAAGAAGTAATTAGGCGTATATAAATTTAATAGGAGAATAGAATGCCAAAGAAGCAAGCCAAAGCAAGAAGGCGGGAGCGCAAGTCTATTCCTGCGGGAAGAGCCTATATCCAGGCCACTTTTAATAATACCATAGTCACTCTTACCGACCCCGAGGGTAATGTTATTGCTTGGGGAAGCTCAGGCACAGCTGGGTTTAAGGGCTCACGCAAAGGTACTCCCTATGCTGCTCAATTGGCAGCTCATGATGCGGCACGGAAAGCTATGGAGCATGGCTTACGTCAGATAGAGGTTTATGTTAAGGGCCCGGGCAGTGGGCGTGAGGCGGCGATTCGTTCTCTCCAGAGCTCTGGTCTTTACATTACCGGTATTAGGGATGTAACTCCTATTCCGCATAATGGTTGTCGCCCGCCTAAAAGAAGGCGAGTGTAGAGGTAAAGAGATGGCAAGGTATACAGCAGCCGTTTGTCGATTGTGTCGTCGTTGTGGCGAGAAGTTAATGCTTAAAGGTGGTAGGTGTCTTACCCCTAGATGTGCCATGGACAGGCGAGGGAAACCCCCCGGACAGCAGTTAGGTCGGCGTCGTAGGCTTTCTGACCGTGGTCTTCAATTAAAGGAGAAGCAAAAAGCCCGCTATACCTATGGAGTTCTGGAGAGGCAGTTTAGGCGGCTTTTTAATGAGGCCGAGAGGCAGTCAGGTATCACCGGGGAAAATCTACTAGTCCTGCTGGAGAGGCGGCTGGATAATGTGGTATATCGTTTGGGCTTCGCTGACTCTCGCTCCCAAGCTCGTCAGCTAGTTCAACATGGGCATATTATGCTCAACGGGCGCAAGACTGACATACCCTCTTGTCTGGTCAAGGAAGGCGATACCATTAGTTGGCGGGAAGGAAGTACTAAAACTGAGTATTATAAACAACTGGCTCAGACCATTGAGGGTAGGTCTATTTTGAGCTGGTTGAGTCTGGATAAGCAGAAGCTTGTTGGTCAGGTTTTATCTTTGCCTACCCCTGATGGTATTGATGCTAAATTTGAGGGGAAGACTATAGTTGAGTACTACTCGCGATAGGTTGGTTGATAAGGAGGTAGCACTTTGGTTCATCTAGCCATACCCAAAATTGAGTGTATTGAAAGTGGGGACAACTTTGGACGATTTTTTGCTGAGCCCTTGGAAAAAGGCTTTGGTGCTACTCTGGGTAATGCCTTGCGGCGAGTGCTGCTTGGCTATCTTCCCGGGGCAGCAGTGACTCGGGTTAAGATTGAGGGAATTCAACACGAATTCTCGCCTATTCCTTATATAGAAGAAGATACTATGGAGTTTTTACTCAATGTTAAAGCATTGAGGTTAAGACCCCTTTCTGGTCAACCAGGTAAGTTAACATTGGAGGTGGAGGGAAGGGGGCGAGTTTGTGCTACTGACATTAAGCCCTCAGCCGACTTTGAAATTACTAACCCTGAGCTTTATCTAGCTACTTTAGATTCGCCTGAAGCCAGGCTTTATGTAGACTTTGATGTGGAATTAGGTGAGGGCTATAGGGAGGCTGAGTCCAGTGATAATCTGCCTGTAGGAACAATCCCATTAGATGCTATCTTTACCCCAATACGCAAGGTTAATTTTACCATTGAGCCAACCCATCTCGGTCGGGAGACTAGCCAAGAGCGGTTGTATCTGGAGGTATGGACAGATGGCACTATATCACCTGTTGACGCTATCAGCCACGGTGCTGACATTTTAATAAAGCAACTCTCCCCGTTTGCCGATTATGTCAAGGTTTCCCGGGTGAAGGAGGAGAAGCAGCTCATTCGTGTAGCTATTCCTGATGAAAAATATAATATGCCTGTGGAGCAACTGGACTTATCAGCGCGGACTATGAATTGCTTAAGGCGCGCCGGCATCTCTACTGTGGGGGGACTCATAAGTAAAGGTGAGAAAGAGCTGCTTTCGCTACGGAATTTTGGTCAGAAGTCTAAACAAGAGATAGAGGAGCGTCTCAAGGCGTTAGGGCTGTCTCTTACTCCCGAGGCCGAAGACTTGGCTCCGCAAGTTGAAGAAGGGGAGGAGGGAGAAGAGTCCGCTCAGCAGGAGGAGGCAGCAGATTTAGCTACTACAAGCCTGGCTGCGAGTCAACCTACGGAATAACAGTCGTGATAGGTCGCATCCGGTCGCTTACTAAGGTGGGGTAATATGAGGCATAAAGTAGCTGGTAGAAAATTAGGCAGGGCTACAGGTCACAGGAGGGCGATGTATCGTAACCTGGTGACTGACCTTTTGGGCTATGAGAAGATTACTACTACCGAGGCCAAAGCTAAAGAGGTGCGTGGCTTAGCTGAGAAAATGATTACATTGGGTAAGGAGGGCGGACTTCACTCCCGCCGCCGGGCATTGGCATTTATTATAGATAAAAAAGTAACCGAGAAGGTATTTACTGAACTTGCCCCAAGGTATGCTGAGCGCCCTGGTGGCTATACCCGTATCACTAAATTAGGACCTAGGTTGGGTGATGAGGCGGCTATGGTTCAGCTTGAGTTAGTAAAGTAGAGAGAGGCTGTCAGCTTGGTAACGACCACCAAGATGGTATTAATAATGGAATATGATGGCACAGACTACTACGGCTTCCAGCTGCAGGCTACTCTGCCCACCATTCAAGGGGAGATAGAAAAAGCATTATGGAAACTTACTGGAGACAGGACTCGGGTGATGGCAGCTAGCCGAACTGATGCCGGGGTTCATGCTAGGGGACAGGTGGTTAGCTTTAGGACTAAGTCGCCTCTGCCTCCACAGACCTTTGTTAACGGGCTAAACTACTATTTACCTAGCGACATTGCCATTAAGGCGGCGTATAGAGTAGGTGATTCTTTTAATGTTAGGCGCAGTGCCCTCAGCCGGGAATATGAGTACTATATATTAAAGAGCTTGACCCGGTCTCCAATCAGGGAAGGCTTTTGTTACCGGGTGGGTGGACATCTAGATATTGAAGCTATGAATCGGGCGTGTCAAGCTCTTATTGGTGAGCATGGCTTTATTTCATTTACTAGCTCTACCTGGGTTGGAACAAAAAGCACAGTGCGAAGGGTGTATCGTGCCGAAATGGAGAAGGATGGGGAATTGGCTGTTTTTAATATGGTAGCTAACTCTTTCTTACCCCATCAGGTGCGCAATACAGTAGGCACACTAATCAAGGTCGGCTTGGGTAGGATGAGAGTTGACGAGTTTCATAGTATAATTGAGGCGAAGAAACCCGGTCTGGCTGGACCAACTGCTCCTGCTTGTGGGCTGTGCCTTATGCAGGTGAATTATCCACACCCCTTTGAGGAAGAAATATAATGAAAACCTATAGCACTAAGGCGTCTGATATTAAGCGAGAGTGGCATGTTATTGATGCCTCAGACAAAATTTTGGGTAAGCTAGCTACTCAGGCAGCTAGCTTACTTATGGGCAAGCACAAACCAATATTCAGCCGCAATCTGGATACGGGTGATTTTGTTGTTATTATCAATGCTGATAAGGTTCGTGTTACCGGTAACAAAGCCAAGCAGAAGCTCTACTATAGACATTCAGGATATCCCGGTGGGCTTAAAACTATTAGTTTAGAGAAGATGATGCAGACTAATCCTACCCAGGTGATTAAGTATGCTGTCAAGGGTATGTTGCCTCACACCCGCCTGGGGGCTAGTATGCTAAAAAAGCTCAAGGTCTATGTCGGTGATTCTCACCCTCACCTGGCTCAGACCAAGGCTACCTCAGCTGAGGTAATAACTAGGGAGAACTAATGGAAAAACTAACTTATTTCTATGGGACAGGTAGACGCAAGACGGCTGTGGCTCAGGTAAGGCTGTTACCGGGTAATGGTGCTATTATCATAAATGGTACGCCCTATGAGGAGCTATATCCCCGTCTTGAGCATCGCCGAACCATAATGCAACCCCTTCTAGTTGCTGATAGTGTCAATAAGTATAATGTGGTGGTTAAGGTAGCTGGGGGTGGCGTATCGGGACAGAGTGATGCCATTTCTCACGGCATTGCCCGAGCTCTGGTAAGAGCCAATGAAAGCCTCAAGCCGGTGCTACGCCAGAATGGACTGCTTACTCGAGACTCTCGGGTTAAGGAAAGGAAGAAGGTTGGTCTTAAGCGGGCTCGCAAAGCACCACAATATACCAAGCGGTAAAAAGCACCTTAATCTCTACCTAAGGGCCATAGGTCTTTAGCTACATCTTCAAGCCCTAGCTCTAGTAGCTTCTTTTTACTGGGTTTACCTGTCTCCGGGTCCCAATCGAGTGCTTTGTAATATTCGCTGACTAGCCTGTCTACATCCACGGTAACATTGGCAAGTTTTCCCTCCTTAAGAGGCGGCTCTCCTATTGGACGCCCACGCAGCTTAAAGTCTTTGGGTGATAAACCTTCACGAAGGTTAACCGCTTGACGGATAGCTGATATCCTTTCGCCTATCATAGTAATTTCCTCAGATGAGAGCTGCCAGCCAGTGACAACCGAAAGGGGGGTATGAAGCGCCTCAATAGGCAAGAAGTAGAAAAGGGCGAAGATGCACCACCCACTAGCATTGCACAAGTGGTTGCTGTTTTTGAGCATGACCTCAAGTTGTCCCTTCCCGGTATAGGTGTATTTATCCAGTGGTGGAAGCTCAAGACCAGGGCGTGGCGTCCCAGCTTCAGCGTCGGCAAGACCAACCTGCATATGGCGGCTTGGGGTTGGGTCACCCTGATAGGTGGTAGCCCAGCTAGGAGCAAATTTAGGGTCATGCATTGGCACCTCTTGCCCACCAACATGGATAGCATATCTATCAGCGCCTTTACCGATTCTCTCCGCCGCTACCTTGACACCATCAGCCAGCACAGTGCCAAATCCCTCCCTCTTAGCTAACTTTTCGGTCATGGCTACGATGGCTTTATGATTGCCCCAGGTTAGCTCAATGCCCTCGGTATCCTCTTTAGTAATTATTCCATTCTGATAACATTCAATGGCGAAGGCAATTGTGGCACCAGCCGAGATGGTGTCAACCCCGTAGCGATTGCAAATATCATTTATCATAATTATTGATTCGAGGTTATCGTTGAGACACAGAGTGCCAAAGGCACATAGTGTTTCATATTCGGGTTTATGCGTTCCCGCCTCGTATTTATATTCACCTGTTCCTGCCTTCATGTGCCCGCCACAGCTAATGGGGCAGCGGTAACAGGCATACTTACTCTCTTGACGGTTTATAACATTCACATCACTAATAAGCTTGGCATTAGGGAAGTCTATAGTGCCAACACCACCCCAGTTTTTAACCGGGGAATTACCGCTACGAGCATGGAAAGCGACAAAGTCTGCAGTGCCAAAGTCTCTAAACAAACCGGGTAGCACCCCTTTCAACATGCCCACATACTTTCTTCTCAGCTTGCTAACTTCCTCGTTGTTGGCTACAGGCACCTTGGCTGTTCCTATTACTGCCACTGCCTTCAATTTCTTTGAGCCCATGACGGCACCTACACCTGAGCGAGCCGCTGCTCTCCCCTTATTGTTTATAATATTGGAAATCAGCGAAAGCTTTTCCCCAGCCGGTCCAATACTGGCGACTCTTACTTCTTTCCCTAACTCGGCTTTGAGCATATCCTCAGTTTCAGATACATCCTTCCCCCATAGATGAGTGGCATCTCTAAGCTCCGCTTTGCCATCTTTAATATAGAGGTAAACCGGCTTTTCTGACGTCCTAGTGAAGAAGACACCATCGTAGCCGGCGAATTTCAGGTAAGGACCGAAATCACCACCTGAATTAGCATCACCCCAGCCTTTGGTCAACGGCGATTTCCCTACCACCACCGTATATCTCGAACCGAAGGGGGTAGCCGTCCCGGTGAGAGGACCAGTCACGAAGCCGAGGATATTTTCTGGACCCAAAGGGTCAACTCCACCCTTTTGCCGACTATAGATAATTCTAGCTCCTATGCCGTAGCCTCCGATGAACTCGCGACAAAGCTTTTCATCAAGCGCTTCATCCTTTAGCTCACCTTTGGAAAGATTCACAAACAGGAGCTTTCCCATATAACCTCCTGCCATGTTTAACCTCCTTGCTTTTATTTACCAAAGATTCTATAAATCATAACTTGGAATCTTTTAACTGCTCTTTTAGGTAATCTATGGCTTTTACTGGCGAGGGGTCAATCTTATATAGAATTGCCAGGTAGTAGCTAACATAGTCGCCGAATAACACCAGGCTCATTATCTGGCTCAAGGGGCTAGTGCCTTCACCGTCCACAATTTGGTAGCTAACTTTAGCTTGGTCTAAGAGTCGGCAGGTTACCTGGTAGCCAAGCTGAATGCGCCTCGGAAGCCAAGCCGACCGAAGCAGAACCACCACTATTTTATTGGCTAACTCCGGGGGGAACTGGTAGCCAACCACAGCGTTGTGATTGAGTTCAGGGGAAACCTCATAGAAAGCCCAGGCTTTACTATTCTCGTTAAGCTGGGTTTTCCAGCGGTGGGCTACTTCGGAGACAATGCCGGCTCCATATATTATCGGTAGGTGCTCATATAACCTATTTGCCAGTTGCTTAGCCGGGTTTTGGGATAGCAACGCACCCTCATTTATTCTCCGGGATAGCTTTTGTAAAACCTCAACTGTTTCGGTCACATCTGCCGACTTATCACTGATGAAGCCGAGTCTCTGCAGAAAGCCGAGGATAGGCAGGAAGCTAAAGGCTAAGGCGGCACGAGGTTGAGCCTTATAGTCAAAGCTAAAAACAGGGACATTTCTTTCTTCAGCCATAATTTTCAGCTTGCCACCGGTGGTAATCACCAGCTTTTTTGACTCTGTCTCCAGTGCTTGCTCAAATGAGGATAGGGTTTCCTCAGTCATCCCTGAGTAGCTGGAGGCAATAACCAGAGTCTTACTATCAATAAAGGCAGGCAAATTATAGTCACGATGGACAAGGATAGGTAGCTTAGCCTCTGATGCTACTAGGTTACTTACTAAATTACCACCGATAGCTGAGCCGCCCATGCCCAAGATGACCAGTTTACTAACCTCGGGGTAGTCTTTAGGCAGGTTGAAATTCATAGCCATTTGCCAGGCTTGCTGACAAAGCTGTGGCATTTCATGAAGGTGGGTTAGCATACCTTCAGGGTCGTATTGTTTAAAAACCTGGGGGTCATCTAAATTGGGCATTACTTAAACCCCAGCTAACTTTTTACCCAGTTCGAGTAGCCTTTCTACTCGAGCCGGGGTATTGCTTTCGGTATAGATGCGAAGCACTGGCTCGGTTCCAGAAAATCTGATGAGTAGCCAGGTGGTATCAGCCAAGGTGAATTGGAAACCATCGGTGGTCTTTGTCTTTATCACCTCCACGCCATCAAGAGATTGAGGCAGATTATGCCTGATGCGATTATTTATCGCCTGGCGTTCTTCCTCGGCAAACTCTATATCCACACGCTTAAAGTAGTGATGACCCACCTTACTGTGGAGGTAGTCTAAGAGTTCTGATGGAGTTTTACCTGTCTTGAGCATCAGGTCAAGGAAATAGAGACCAGCCAGGATGCCATCGCGCTCTGGCATATGACCTCGGAAGCCATAGCCCCCGCTTTCCTCCCCGCCAATGAGGGCATTTTCAGCAAGCATTATTGGGGCAACATACTTAAAGCCTACCGCTGTCTCGCGAACCGGCACCTTAAATATTTCGCCTAAGCGGTAGAGCATACTGGTGGTAGTTATTGTTTTGACTATGAGCCCTCGCTCTCTGCGTATCTCCAGCAGGTAAAGGCAGAGTAGAGCAAAGACCTGGAGCGGGGTTAGAAACATCCCCTTTTCGTCTATGATGCCAATGCGGTCGGCGTCACCATCGGTAGCTAAGCCTACATTAGCCCCTTGGTTTTTAACTGTAGCTGAGAGCTTGGCTAAATTAGCCGCAATTGGCTCAGGTTGTATCCCTGGGAACAGTGGGTTGCGTTCGTTATTTATCTCTATCAGCTCAGTAGCTCCATCGCCTAACAGCATCTTGAAATAGCCAGCACCGGCTCCATACATCGGGTCAACCACTATCTTCAATCCAGCTTGGCGTAGCTCATTCAGGTCAATCAGCTTGGCTAAGTGGTCTAAGTAAATTGGAGCCAGGTCAAGGTATTCTACCCACCTTTGTTCTAGGGCTTCAGCCAGTGGTATCCGGTTTATTTTCCCGGTGGTAAGGGTGCGGGAAATATTCCTTTCCAGTTCAGCAGTAACCTCGGGGGGAGCACTAGAAGCATATTCAGATTTGTACTTAAAGCCATTCCAGGTAGCTGGATTATGGCTGGCAGTTATGATGATGGCACCACCGGCCTGTTTGGCTAAAATGCCATAGCTTATTACTGGCGTAGGGGCAGCCTTTGGGCAGAGGTAGACCTTTATTCTATTGCCAGCGACTACCTCAGCGGCGGCTGAGGCAAAGTCCTCGGAAGCAAAGCGAGTATCATAGCCGATAATTAGCCCCCGACTAGCTAGTCCTGCCTGTTTAAGATAGGTAGCTACTCCCTGAGCACAAATACGCACATTATCAAAGGTGAAATCCTGGGCAATAACGCCTCGCCAGCCGTCAGTGCCAAATTTAATCGGACTATTTACCAACCTCACCCCCTTCAAACTTCCCCTTTAGGCGTTGTTAACAATGCCTTCGTTTGGTAATAAATCGCAAAAGTAAAATGAATCCCTTAATACCGATTCCCCTAAAGTATAGCTTATTCTTTGCTTAAATATCGGCCCGTCATAGACAAAGGTATGAAACTCTCCATTTTCACCGCCTAGGTCTACATTTGGTGGAAGCTCAGCGACAAATTGTTTATCAAGCTTCCTACCTAGGAATTTCTTATCTAAGGCTTTTGCGTCAATACAGGTAATAACAGCTTGGAAGCCTAAGGTTATAAATGATTCGATAAGCTTGGCTGTATTTCTCCCCCATATCGGGAAGATTCCTTTCATGCCTAACTGTGATAAATTATCCTCTCTATATTTTTTTACCCCTTCCAGAAATATGTCGCCAAAAGTTACTA